>Ga0209628_10000083_pt1 | contig 48110 bp, 38 predicted proteins | sample TergutCu122P4_FD_187285 | JGI IMG/M metagenome (GOLD analysis project Ga0209628, IMG submission 187285) | Cubitermes ugandensis P4 segment gut microbial communities from Kakamega Forest, Kenya - Cu122 P4 (SPAdes) (version 2) | ecosystem: Host-associated > Arthropoda: Insects > Digestive system... | reverse complement strand
ATAAGACGGTTTGGTAACTACTCCTGAAAGTCGTCACCGAGAGACCTACTCTCATCTGTAATAAAGCATCAACATTTCAAAGAACTGTTGTTCAAGTCACACTCGTGGGCGCGGCTTATCGGTTGGACAATTATCGGGTTAATCATTTATTTCTGCTATGGAATTAAACACAGCAAACTAAACAAAGATATTCAGTAAATTGCAATTAATATTTATTGTAGGAAACAATTTCTTCGAGTGATTTCCTTTTTTTCTCTCGTTTTTCTTGTGTAGAATATCCGATAACAATATCTAATACAACCCTGCGTTTGGCAGGGATATTCAATATTTTTTTCATTTTATTCTGATCGAACCATCCCAAAATGCAAGAACCCAATCCTTCCGATTCGGCTGCAAGTACGATGTGAGCGACTGCGATTCCAATGTCAGTATGCGCATAGTGTATATTTTTCACCCAACCTCCAAATTTGGAAGTGAAATTTACATCTTCTTCCACTACGACAATATGTACGGGCGCCTGCTTGGTAAAATGATTCATTCCCAAAACTTTGCTCGAAGTAGCATCTGCCACTTCATTTTTTATAATGGGGTCGTCGACAATGATAAAATGCCATGGTTGGGCATTGCAAGCAGAAGGAGCCAAACGTGCCGCCTCTATAATCTTGTCGATTTTCTCTTTCTCTACGGGGCGATTTACATCGAAAGAACGATCGCTTTGCCTTTGAGAAACTAATTCAATAAATTTATTCATAGATATTTATATTTGTAGGGACGTTGCGCGCAACGTCTCTACGTGGGATTCACCATCTTACTAATGTATTTACCTATAATATCAAATTCCAAATTGACAATCGTTCCTTTTTGAATTTGATGAAAATTAGTGAATTCGTAAGTATAAGGAATAATAGCTACTTGAAAGCTATTTTGTTGAGAATTACAAACCGTAAGGCTAACACCATTTACACAAACAGAGCCTTTTTCAACTGTCAGGTAACCTTTCTTTGCCATTACTTCGTTATAAACATATTCAAAAGTGTAATACCAACTACCGTCGGCCTCCTTTACTTCCGTGCAGATTGCCGTTTGATCTACGTGACCTTGCACGATATGTCCATCTAAACGGCCATTCATTAACATACTTCTTTCCAGATTGACCTTGTCTCCGATTTTCAAAACGCCTAAATTAGAGCGATCTAATGTTTCTTTGATGGCGGTTACGGTATAAGTATCATCGGTTATACTTACAACCGTAAGACAAACACCATTATGTGCAATGCTTTGATCTATTTTTAATTCATCGACGAAAGAACATTGCATCGTGATGTGCAAATTTCCCTGTTCTGCTTTTATTCCAACAATTGGAGCAGCTTCTTCTATAATTCCTGAAAACATAGTCTGATAATTTTAATTTCCCACAAAATTAGAAAAAATAATCCAAAGTTTGTTGGTAGAATTTCTTACATTCTTCTTTTCCTAAAGTTTCATTGTGCCAAAGACTGATAAAAATTCCGTTAACGGATTTAACCGAATCCATTAATTGCTTTACTAAGGTTAGTCCTTCTTCTTCCGAAAGTTTCATATAATCTTGCAATGTTTTTTCCATGTAAGTCAGAGGATACAATATCAATGGTGTTTCTTTGTTTGTAGATAAATCAAAGAAATTGAATGGTCTACAGGTCGATGCCCTGAATCCGGCTTGATCGGCATATCCCAGTGTAAAATCTTCCTTGATTCCGTTTGCAATGAAATTTTGATACGTTTCCGGAAAGGTAAGCAGCAAAAAATGCGAACGGCTGAAAACGATTTTTTTTTGCAAAACAGACGATAATCCTCTTATCTCCTCTTTTAATTTCTCTTTATCGGAGGCAGATGCAAAAGACGGATGTATTCCCACTTCTTCGTTTCTATCTAATTGTTTTAGTAATTTTCGAAAAGATCTGTTTCCGGGATTTAATCCTCGATCATATTTACCTTTTCCCGAAAAAAGAATAAAATAATACGTTTCTAAATGATACTTTTGTTGAAGTGCATTGATATATTTATACGAATCGAACGGATCTTGTTTAATATTTAGTAAAACAGAAATTCGTTCGATTACTTCTTTTAATTCAAAGCGAAACATCGGTTTTAACAAACCGCCCAATGTTCTGATTAGTCCTTTGTATTTATACGAATAAGCATTATCAATATCATAAGTCGCTATATATTCCGGTCGTTTCGTCTCGAATCTCAATTCGGGAATAGCTTTTTTCAGCTTTTGTGCAAACTTTAAAACGTGTATGTCAACAAGCGGTTTTTGCAGAAATCCATATTTGTAAGCAATACTTTCGCACCCCTGAAACCGGTTATATTTATCTTTTTCGTGAGGCAAATATTCTTCGTATCGAGAAAGCAAGTAAAATGCAAGTGAAAAAATATCGAAAGGCAATATGGATTGCTTTATGGGAGATTGAAAAAATACTATTTCATTTTCCAACAGTTTCGGTTCTATCGTTTGTTGTCGAACATCGTTTTCCCGGAGTAATGTATGTTGCCAAATAAAGATTTCGTTATCTACAGGTTGTGGCGCGTATGAAATTCTACAATTTGCTTTATTAAAATCCGAAATGGATTCTGTCAGCTGGTAAGATATACCTAAATGTTCTGTAAATACAACATTCATGATATATCTTATTCTATCGGTTATTTCGGGCGTATAAATTGTGAGAATCATAATTATGTAATAACTGAATAACTGAATAACCGAATAACCGAACAACTGCAAGTTTATCAGTTATTCGGTTATTCAGTTATTCAATTATTCTATAATATTTATCAAGGAATATCGAAAGCGATAACAGCGCGGTTCAATTCGTTAATTTCAAACGGCTGTACTGTATCACCGTAGAATGAAACTCTTAAACGACTTCTGTCAATACCATATTTGGTAGTAAGAATACGAGCAACTTCATTAGCGCGTCTTTCACTTAATCTCTTGTTATAAGCGGGATATGCAGTTTGCACGTCGGCATAACCTGCAATAGAAACACGCACTTGAGGAAATCTATTCATAAATCGAGCGATTTCATCCAATTTATACATTTCTGATTGTCGCACTTCCCATCTGTCGATAACAAAGTGAATGACTACTCTCAGGTGTTCTGTTATCTGTTCAATTTCTCTTTGATACGCTTCCGGTGCCGGCCCCGGTGTCGGTGGAGCTGCAAGTCGACGATCCAAAACGTCTGCAAGTCGATTCAATCCGGCTGCAATATCTTCGCAACAATTATATCGAGCTTCATTCACTACCGGTGCTATATAAGCCGGAGGTGCAGTGCAACAAGTAAGCGGTTCGTAGAAATGTCTTTCTTTAAATTTGTAGCTGAGACTTCCGAAAATGTTCCATACCAAATCCTGTGTATTACCGTCTCCTGCTTTTCTGTCGAAAATTTCAGGAACAAACATTAATTGGCTTTCCAAATTCAAACTCATTTGTTTACTCAAGCGGAAGGTCATTTCCATACCGGTTTTTGCCATAACACAATTGACAGCCGATCTACTTCTATCAACTTGTTGTTGTCCGTTCGGGCCGATTCTTGTTTTTCCAACGCCTTGTATTCTATCTTCTATGACTAATTGTCCGTTTATATCTGTATATGTAGATATAGGCAAATCATCAATCCATTTTTCTTCTCTGAAAGTATGAGTGTAACCCGGCCCTAAAAATAAATTAAGATGCCAAAATCTGTTAGGTCTGTAACGGTCAAATAATGTAGTTACATCCAACATTAAATCGAATGAAACTCCGGCATATTTCATAAAATAGTCGTATCCTGCTCCTCGAGAATGGTGCTGAATGCCGGTTGACGACGCATTTCCAAAACGTGGATATTTTCTGCCTTCCAAAAAAGTTTCCTCTATATATTGACCGACAGCATAACCGAGATCAGGAGTCAGATATTTAGGACTTTCGGCATTTAAATATGTATTTGTTCTTAGTCTGTTTCCATCAAGAGGGTCCACATTGCTCATACCAATATAATAGTCGCCATGTCCCCAATGAGGGCCATCAAAATTTCCCATACTTTGATCATACCACACAGAAAATCCTTGTAATTTTCCGCCGGTCGCATTTATCCGGGCACCAACAATAGGAGTCACCCAAGTTCCAAGTGAAAAAGAAAATGCAGGTTGTGCAAGTTTAAAAATACCGGCATAACGAGATTCCTCACTCATCAGCATTCCCGCACCGACACCAAGATTAACATACCAATTATCTCGAAAATTGTTTTTCATAAAGGTAGTATGAATTGCCTTTCTCTCACTGTTTTTCAACGTGTCGCGAAAAAGTTCATTCGTAAGAGTTAATGGTTGTGAAACCACCTGCCTTTGAGATTGATATTGGTATGTAGCTGCAGGAGCATAATCCTGAGACACCGGAACTGTTACATACTTAACCTCTTGAGCAAATATTCCAAGAGGAATAATGGCTAAAACAGCCCAAAACATTTTTCTCATTTTCATATAATTCTACAATTAAAATTTATCATTACAATAGTGTGCTTTATTAAAATCTGCAACAAAGATAGAAAATTATTCCCAAAGTTACCATGTTTTTTCTTGAAAAATTTAACCTAAAAACAAATTAACACATTTTTTCACGCATTTTAATAATATATAAATTTTATTTTTATACCTTTGCAAAGTTTTCACACACACGCACACTATAAATTATTAAAGTAATTTTCATGGAAACACAACCTAAGAATTATATATATTCGGTATTTTTTTTGGTAGTTTTAGTCGTTATTATTCTTATCGGACTAAAAATTGCCGATGAGGGGATAGAAGGAGAATTGTTTTCTTATGCAAAAAAAGTTTTTTCGCAAGAACAAGAGCAAGAACAATTTTTTCCTGTAGTTGAAGACCAATTATTCCCTCCTCCCGGAAGTGCAGGAGGCAATGATATTAATACTGATACCGACATCCTTTCAAGTGACAACAATCCGTTAGGAATCGTGCGATTTACCGATTATTCACCAAACGCAAACGGATTACATTCGTTTTTGGGAAAATTATGTAATATTGAAACCTTGAACCGACCGGTAAGAATCGCTTTTTTTGGAGATTCTTTTATTGAAGGGGATATTTTAAGCGGTGATTTAAGGCGTTTATTTCAGGAAAACATGGGAGGAAAAGGTGTTGGAATGATGCCGATTACTTCGCAAGTAAACGGTTTTCGAAAAACGGTTGTCCACCAGTTCAGTGCTTGGGATACACGTTCGTTCAACAATTGTTCCGATAAATCGAAGTTAGGTATAGCCGGTTATGAATATACTCCTAACAGGAATGCGTGGGTATATTATCAGGGAGTAAACAAAGATCACTTAGACAGTTGCAACAGAGTCAGTGTTTTTTACACATTGGAGAATAATGATACTCGCATTTTTTACAAGAAAAATAAGGGAACATCGGTTTACGCACAACTTCCCAAAACTGATAAAGTTAGCCGTGTAGACATCGATGGAAGTTGCGGTAACATTCAAATCTCATTTCCTCAACTCTATGGTTTGCAAGTATATGGCGTTTCTTTGGAAGATACGGCCGGTGTGATTTTAGATAACTATTCTATCAGAGGTTTTTCAGGTGCCGGTTTAAAGAATCTTTCAAAATTATCTCAATTCAATGATTTATTACAATATGATTTGATTATTTTGGGATACGGATTAAATGTCATGGAACCCAAACGCACCGAATATGAATCGTATAAAGCGGAAATGATTCAAACAATCAATCACTTGAAATCATCGTTTCCTAATGCTAATTTCCTTTTAATCAGTGTTCCGGACAGAAGTCATAAAGAAAATGGGAATTACGAAACAATGCCCGGAGTATTAGCTATGATTAAAAGTCAGGAAGAAATATGCGAAAAAACGGGAATAGTTTTTTGGAATTTATTCGAAGCGATGGGCGGAAGAAACAGCATGCCTCTTTTCGTGGATTCTACCCCTCCGAAGGCCAATAAAGATTATACACATTTAACATTTGCCGGAGGTGAATATTTGGGTAATCTTCTATATGAAACTTTTATACATGAGAAGGACGTTTATAAAAAAAGACATCTCCAAACCGTGGTAAAATAACAGTTTCATGCTGAATGTTGATTTTGATAAATTAATAGCCTCATTTTTATATAACCCTGAGGAGCCGCTAATGTTTAATAGCGGTTTTTTTCTTTTCCTTTTTTCGGGGTTTATCCTTATTTATATTTTGTTGAAGAAACAAAATACATTAAGGATTCTTTATGTTATAGCTTTCTCCTATTATTTTTATTATAAAACAAGTGGCGGCTATTTTTTCTTGATGGCAGCCGTTACCATTTGGGATTATTATATAGGTTTAAGCTTCAACATTTTTCACAAGAAAAGCATGAGGAAATTCCTTGTGTTTCTTAGTATACTTGGAAATTTGGGACTTCTTTGTTATTTCAAGTATACCAATTTTGTATATGAACACCTCTGCGACTTTTCCGGCAAAGCATTTACGCCATTTAATATTTTCCTTCCCATCGGCATTTCATTTTATACATTTCAGTCGATGAGTTATACGATAGACATATATCGTAAGAAGATAAAACCTACGCATAATCTTTGGGATTATGCTTTTTTCGTTTCCTTTTTCCCACAATTAGTTGCCGGACCGATTATCCGCGCCAAAGATTTTTTACCTCAAATTCATCGTCCGTTGTTAGTAACAAGAAATATGTTGGGCAGAGGCGTTTATCTGATTGCTGCCGGACTTTTGAAAAAAGCAGTTATTTCCGATTACATCAGTATCAATTTCGTCGACCGGATATTCGACAATCCTTCTTTATATAGTGGTATCGAAAACTTGTTCGGAATATATGGTTATGCCTTGCAAATTTATTGCGATTTTTCGGGATACTCCGATATGGCCATCGGTATAGCTTTATTATTGGGATTCAGGTTCAACGAAAATTTTGATTCTCCTTATAAATCCGCTACTATCACTGAATTTTGGAAACGTTGGCATATTTCTCTGTCTTCATGGTTGAAAGATTATTTGTACATTCCTTTGGGGGGAAACCGCAAAGGAAAAATACGGACTTACATCAATCTTATGATCACCCTGTTGCTCGGTGGATTGTGGCATGGGGCATCTTTGCGTTTCATATTGTGGGGAGGGTTACATGGTGCAACGCTTGTTATACATAAGATATTTTTAGGTTTGTTTCCGTCTTTAAAATCCACGGGCAACCGAATGAAACCGGTTCAGCGATTTTTAGGCATATTGCTAACATTTCATATTGTATGTTTCGGATGGATATTTTTCAGAGCGCACACAATGGAATCTGCCACAGCGATGATGCAACAAATAGCAACAAATTTTCGTCCCGAATTATTTGTAGAAATGATAAAAGGCTATCCGTATGTTTTTCTTTTGATGTTTATTGGATTTGTAACTCACTATTTCCCTCAAGGTTGGAAACGCTGGGGAATCGAACGAACAACCACGATGCCATTGATATGCAAAGCGCTTTTATTGGTTATAGTTATTGTAATTATTTACTATATAAAGTCTGCCCAAATTCAGCCGTTTATTTACTTTCAGTTTTAGAATATTGTTAAAATAATATTATCAATAACAGATGGGAATTTTTATTTAAAAACCAATGTCGTTTAGTTAAGGGTAGATTCCTCACTGCGTTCGGAATGACATCTCACTCTAAATGTCAGCAGGAGAGAAAAACGGCGGCTTCGCCGCCGTTTTTCTCTCCCCCGTGTTTCTTTAATCGCTCGTCATTCCGAACGCAGTGAGGAATCTACCCTTAACTAAACGACATTGATTTAAAAACTCCTATCTTTGTATTATATATTAAAGTATGATTTTATGAAAAAAGTAATTTTCTCCTTTTGTTTATTGATTTTGGTTTGCAATATTTCCGCACAAAAAAACACGAAATCGTCTGCTGTACAAAATACTAACTCTCCAAAAAATGTAATTTTACTCATTGGCGATGGTATGGGGACGACGCAAGTTTTCACCATGATGACAGTTCAAAAAAACAATACTATCGAACAGTTTCCATACGTTGGATTTAGCAAAACTTCATCGGCAGATAACTTCATAACCGAATCATCTGCCGCGGCAACAGCCTTATCTACAGGGAGAAAGACAAATAACAATTACGTTAGTATGGATCCGGAAACGAAACAACCACTGAAAACACTGGTCGAATTGAGCAATGCCAAAGGTTTATCTACCGGAGTTGTTGCAGCTTGCGACATTACGCATGCCACACCTGCCGCATTTATTTCTCATGCCATCAACCGCAATGACTACGAAGGAATTGCCGAGGGCATTTTAAACACGCAGCCAACACTTTTTATTGGTGGAGGAAAAGATCGTTTTGAAAAACGAAAAGACAACCGCAATCTTTCAGACAGCTTGAGAAAACAGGGTTTTCAGGTGCTTTACGCATTAGCCGACATACAAAATACACAAAACCCGAAAGTAGCGGGATTACTGTTTAACATACATCCTGAATCTATGATTAACGGACGTGGCGAATTTCTGAAACCTGCGTCACAAAAAGCCATTGAACTTCTCGGCAAAAATGCAAAAGGATTTTTCCTGATGATCGAAGCTTCACAAATAGACTGGGCAAGTCATGATAATTTATTCGACGCTTTGGTTGGCGAACTGAAAGATTTCGATCACACCATCCAAGCCGTTTTGGATTATGCTAAAAAAGACGGCAACACACTGGTAATTGTTACCGGAGACCATGAAACCGGAGGTTTAACATTGCCCAGAGCCGATAATAATGGTGATGTTTTGTTTCCAAGGTTTACGACTTTTGACCATACACCCGTGATGGTTCCCGTATTTGCTTTTGGTCCGGGCGCCGAAAACTTTGCCGGAGTTTATGAAAATACGGAAATTCAAAAGAAGATATGTAAACTGCTTGGGTTGTAAAATATCTGTAGAAAAACGTTTACGCAACTAACTCGTTCAACAACTCTACTGCTCCTTGCGGATTCGTCGCAAATCCATTGGCACCAATTGTTTCAGCAAAATTTCGTGAAATAGGAGCACCTCCTATGATGATTTTCAGTGTTGGATATTTTTCGCGCAGAGATTTTAGTACGACTTCCATATTGCCCATGGTTGTAGTAAGCAATGCCGACAATCCGACCACGCAATCAGGGTGTTGCGATACGGCATTGATAAATTTTTCGGGTTTTACATCTACACCCAAATCAATAACTTCCCATCCGGAGCCTTCTACCATCATGGCTACCAAGTTTTTGCCGATATCGTGTAAATCTCCAAAAACTGTTCCGATGATAAATGTTCCTTTTCTTTTTACCTGTCCCGAACTGAAGAATGGTTTCAAGTGTGCCATTCCGGCATTCATAGCTCTGGCAGCCAGCAACATATTGGGTACGAAAGCCTTACCTTGTGCGAATTTTTCACCGATAGCACTCATGCCTTTCACCAATGCTTCTAATACATCGCCCGGAGCAACACCTTCGTCCAATGCTTGTTTGGTTACTTCGTCTACGCCATCTTGTCCTTTGGCTAATGCCTTATTTATTTTACCTGCCTCTGTTAATTCCGAAAGTTTCGACAATAATTCTTCGTTCATTTTGATAAATATTAGATTTTATTTTCTTCGTTTATAACATGTTTCCAATTCACAATAATGGCAACCGTATCTTTTTTCTTTCACATTGCGACCGACTCCAATGATGCCGCTAATGGATTTAATCGGGGCCATCAAGCAAGTGTCCGATAAAATTATACCGCAAGGATTTTCGCCTAATAACCGGAACAACTCCTTTTGTTCAGATAGATGCCATCCACAATATCCCGGACTGAACCGATTGGTATGCCGCAACGCTCCGATTTCCTTTTTGAGCATACTTTCCATGTAATTGCCTGTTTCTTCGGCAATACAACTACCGATAGCATCAACCACATAACTCTTTAATAAATCATTCTCTTTTTTCAGTTCTTCCTGATAACGTTGAAAAGTGTTGCCCGCTGTGGCGGCAAATATAGCAAAACCTTCCGAACCTTGCATCAATGATGATAAAACAGTTCCAACTTTCAAACGAGAGCCTTCGTCTAAACATACGGTATCGCCTTCTATATTACCGCTATATAACTTGAAAGTATATTCCGGAGTGGCGATGTCGCGTATTTCTTTCAACAATGATTCCGTTAGCATAACAACCTGTTCTTCAGGCTGTATCTGTTTATATCCCATTTCAGCATACACTTTGTTTGCCGTGATGGATAACGATGTAAATTCGAGATTAAAATGTATCATTTTTTTCAAAAAGCCGTGCATAGACACAAAAATAATAATTACTTTTGACATATTATAAAATGAGATACAAAAAAATGAACTTGATTAAAAACACATTGATTCGATTATTTGTTGTAGTTATATTTTTATCCGGCTTTCATGTTTCGGGTTATTCGTTTTCAATTTACACCCCTCCACCTTTATATGTCCCGATTGATTCTCTTTCAAATGAGTATTTGTATTATGAAGTAAATCTGGACTTTAAGGAAGGAATATTTGTTTATAAAATAGAGGGGAAAGAACTGTCTTTCAAACAAAACGAAGATATTCAACATTATTCAACGATTTCCATTGATACTACTTTTAGAAGGCACAATGGTTATTTTTTCTCAAGAGTAGCTTCATTTGATGAAAAGTCAGAAATTCATTTCAGATTTAACAAATTGGTTTCTCTTACAGAAGATTCTATCTTTGTGTCTGCTTACTATTATAAATCCTCTATAGAAAAAGGGTATGGTGTGGGAGGAGGTAGAATACGAAGTGTAGCCATAAGTAAAAAAGATTTGGCAGGAATACAAGTGCTCTTTTATCCCTTCGGAAGAAAAACCGTTCAAAATCAACTAATTGCAGGATATGGAATTACGCCCGGATGCAAAGAAAATACCACAAGTCATGCAGTAGAATTGGGTTGGACAAGAATAACATCTCATTATCAACATTTATATACCTCTTCTTATTATCTATCGAATGAATTTGCATTTAATCGAAATGCCTTTTTTATAGGGCCAAAAGTGGGAGCACAAATTTCTTTTTTCATGTTTGGATTTGGTTGTGAGTTTGTTTATTACACAGATTTTCACGATAATTCGTTACAGTGGGTCCCATTTTTTTATTGGGGAGTTGGAAATTACAAACTACATTTTGATAAACGTGTACCTATATACAATAAAGGATTTCAAAATATGAATGATTTCACAATAGGTTTCTCAATGCCTATCATCCCATTATCAAAGAAAAAAATCAAATTATAAACTATCCGGTAAAGATTTTTTTTCAAACCATAGTGCATATACTATCTTCATTTTCCCTCATGCTTTTGAGATTTACTGCTTGCGTGATTTTAAATACTTATTTATATACTTGCTTGCAGCGTTTTTATATACTTTTGCATCTATAACTTAGAATTAAATTAATGGAAGAACGCTCACTAATTGACGATTGTATAAAAGGCGAGTCCAGGGCGCAAAAGCAACTATACGAGAAATATGCTCCGGCAATGATGGGTATATGTTTGCGATACGTCCATGAAAGAGAAACCGCTCGTGATTTGATGCACGATGGATTCGTAGCTTTATTCACTAAAATTCATACTTATTCGGGAAACGGTTCATTTCCGGCCTGGGTAAAGAAGATTTTTGTGAACACGACATTGGAGTATCTTCGCAAAAATGATATTTTGAGATTTAGTACAGACATAGATGATGCTTATTTCTTTGAGAATGAGGACTTTACAGTTTTTGAACAAATGTCGGCAAACGAATTACTGGAATGTATTTGCAAACTTCCGGATTGTTCCCGAACCGTATTCAACATGTATGCCATTGAAGGATATTCGCACGCTGAGATTGCACAAACCCTGAATATACAGGAAAGCACATCCCGGTCGCAATATGTCAGGGCACGGCAATCGTTACAAAAAATGATTACAAAACAAATTCAATTTTTAATACAATGAACGAAGACAACAAACATGATGCTCTAAAGGAAATTTTCCAACGGAATTTGGAGAATCACCGGATTCCTGTTGATTCTTCGGATTGGGAGAAAATTAACAACCGGCTACAAAGTAAATCATCTTACAACAAGAAAAAAACAATTGCTATATGGAGTGCTGTTGCAGCATCTTTAGCAATTATACTGACTTTGACATACCGCTTTGAGAGCGGTGGTGTTAAAGAGGATAATGTGGTGGCTGCAAAGCAAGAGGTTGAGAGCATCAAAAGCAATCAAGTCGAAGAAATCATCGAAAGTAATCAAGACCTTAAGGCCTTTAAAGCCCTTAAAGGCCTTAAAGAATCTAAGGATTTTGAAGAAATAGATGCCATAGACCAAGAAACAACAAGCATTTATCAAGAAGAATCAAAGAAAGAAGAACCCGAAAAACAGCCAACAGAAAAACAAATTAATAAATCTCAAAATAATACATTGTTTGCGGCCGATTATCCCTCATATACTCCAAAAAAGAAAAAAGAATTGTTGATTGCTGCTTCTTTCGGAACAAGTCGCGGCATGGGAAACAATACAACCATACTAAATATGGATTATGCTAACCGCTTTCCCGAAGGTGATTATGCTTATTTAAGCAGCGAGAAAAGTTCCTTTGCAAATAATGAGTTAATTTCTGAAAATACCAACGGAGAATATTCTCCTCCTTTATCTTTTGGATTAAGTATCCGGAAAAATCTAAATTCACATTGGGGAATCGAAACAGGATTGGTTTATACTTACCTTTCATCCGTTTATCGTTGGAATTATGGAAACGCTTTTGATGCCACACAGCAACTGCATTATTTGGGTGTTCCCTTGAACGGTGTTGTTTATTTTTGGAATAATAACCCGAAATGGAATGCATACTTTTCGTTCGGAGCGATGCTGGAAAAAGGTCTTTGGATGAGAACCGTCCGCAATGAGCATCTCTGGAATAATTATACGGTTGTTACTACCCAAAAAAGTGATATTGACGGTTGGCAATGGTCTTTAAACAGCTCATTAGGAATCAGTTATCGTTTTGCAAATAAAATGGAACTTTATGTCGATCTCCGGCACTCTTACTTCTTCGACAGTGAACAACCGATGAGCATACGCACAGATATGCCTATTTCAATAGGAGTTGGCGGCGGATTACGATATTCATTTTAAATTTAAATAAGTCATGAAAAAATTATTATTCTCTTTTTTAATCGGGGCAACATGCCTGTTATTTAACGCATGTGAAAACTCTATGACAGAGGTTTATTCTTACAAAATCAACGAACCTGTCTTTATGGACTTGGCTGAATTCAGAAGTTCTGTAAATGTTACTCAGCAGCCTGTTGAAATTTCCCAACAAGGAAAAATGTGTTTCTACAATGGTTACCTCTACATTTCCGAATCGGGAAAAGGTATACACATCATCGACAACCGCAATCCGGCTAAACCACAAAACGTTGGATTCGTTGAATTGCTCGGCAACGCAGATCTCGCTATTCGTAACAACTTGTTATATGCCGATGCTTTTATCGATTTAGTATGGTTTGACATTAACAATCCTGCTAAACCGGCATTGAAAGGCCGTTTGGAAAATGTTTTTCCTGAAAGCTTGCCTATAACTCCCAACGATTACGGCTGCGATTGGGCTCAAGTATATTCTGAAGATAAACCAAAAGGCATTGTAGTCGGTTGGAAGTTAGTAAAAAGAACCGAAAAGATAGAAGAATACTACCAAGTTGGCAGATGGGGCTATTTGTATGGAGCAGAAAAAGTTACTTCTGATGCATCAAGAATGACAAACGGAGTAACCGGCTCTATGGCTCGTTTCGGCTTGTACGGTGATTACATGTATGCCATAATCAACGATATGCTGACAATATTCGACCTTTCGGGAGATACACCGAAAAAAGCAGTAGAGAGTTTAGGTATATGGCGCAATGTGGAAACTATTTTCAATTATGAAGACAAACTTTTCATGGGAACTCCTACCGGTATGTTGATTTATTCGGTTGAAGATCCGTTAACACCTAAGTATAGGTCATTTATCAGTCATGTTTGGGGGTGCGACCCGGTAGTTGTAGAAAACGACATTGCATACGTTACTGTTCATGCGGGCAATAATTGCGGACAAAATTTCAACGAATTGATAATTATTGATGTAAAAAACGTGGATAGTCCCCAACCTATTGCAACTTACACCATGACCAAACCTAAAGGATTAGGCATTGACAACGGCACTCTTTTTGTCTGCGATGAAGGATTGAAAATATTTGATGCTACCGACCCGCTTACACTGATGGGAAAACGCCTCGCCCATTATTCAGGCATGGAAGGATATGACGTAATTCCTTTTAATAATGTATTGATGATGATAGCCGAAGACGGTATTTATCAGTACGATTACTCCGACTTGAACAAAATTAAAAGATTGAGTAAGATTAAATTCGGGAAATAATCAGAGATTTTTCAACTTCAACAACACAACATTCTCAACATGGTGGGTATGCGGAAACATATCGACCGGTTGTACTTTCTCTACTTTATATTTGACGTTTAATAAATTCAAATCTCTTGCTTGCGTGGCCGGATTGCAACTCACATAAACAATCCGGTCAGGCTCTGCAAACAGGATGGTTTCTATCACATCGTCGTGCATTCCCGCGCGGGGAGGGTCGGTGATAATCACATCAGGACGACCGTATCGATTGATAAAATCCTGACTCAAAATATCTTTCATATCTCCGGCAAAGAAAAGTGTATTATTGATGTTGTTGATGGAACTATTTACTTTCGCGTCTTCTATCGCTTCAGGAACGTATTCAATACCAATCACTTGCTTGGCTTGTTTGGCCACAAAGTTAGCAATCGTTCCGGTTCCGGTGTAAAGATCATAAACCAATTCGTTGCCGGTAAGTCCTGCGAAATCTCTTGCAATCTTATATAAATTATATGCTTGTTCGCTATTGGTTTGATAGAATGATTTCGGACCAATTTTGAATTTCAGTCCTTCCATTTCTTCAAAAATATGGTCACGACCCTTAAAAACGATAACTTCCTGATCGGTAATCGTATCGTTGGCCTTTTCGTTGATAATATAAAGAAGTGAAGTAATCGCAGAAAATCCGGCAGCAATATGGTTCAACAAAGCATCCCGTTTTTCTTTATCATCTTCATAAAAAACAACAATCAACATCACTTCTCCCGTAGAAGAAGTTCTGATGATAATATTGCGCATCAAGCCGCCACGATTCCTTAAATCAAAAAATGTATAGCCGTTATCGAAACAGAATTGCTTGATTGAAAGCCGTATTTGATTCGAAATATCTTCCTGTAGCCAACATTTGTGAATATCCAACACTTTATCGAACATGCCGGGAATATGAAATCCCAAGGCATTCATATTTTCGTATTTGGTTCCCGCTTGGATTTCTTCTAAGGTCATCCAGCGTTTGTTGGAGAAAGTAAATTCTAATTTATTCCGGTAAAAAATCGTTTTTTCAGAACCCAATATAGGGAAAATTTCGGGCAATGGAATTTTTCCTATACGAGTGAGATTATCCGTAACCTGTTGTTGTTTATACCGGATTTGTTCCTGATATGGAAGAATTTGCCATTTGCAACCGCCACAAATGCCAAAATGCTCGCAAAAAGCTTCTGTCCTCTGTTTTGAATATTCATGAAAATGAACGACTTTAGCTTCTGCGTATGAATTTTTCTTGCGTGTAAGCTGTAAATCGACCACATCTCCCGGCACCACATAAGGCACAAAAATGATCAAATCATCTTTCTTGGCGATAGCTTTGCCCTCGGCAGCTATTCCGGTAATAGTTATTTTTTCCAACAAAGGGAGCGGTTTCTTTTTCTTCATATTCAGCAGATTACGATAATAAATCGAATTTATCGGCATCTTTCCATGCCGGAAATTTTTCACGGAAACTATCCAATTCTTCTTTATTTATACTATACGTGTTGATCGACTGTTTGTTCAATACAATTTCCGACAACACTTCGCCTTTATAATTAATCAACATCGAATTTCCTTGATGTTTCAACTGATTCCCATCTTCTCCTATCCGGTTTACTCCACAAACAAAAGCTTGATTCTCTATCGCGCGTGCCTTGAGTAAGGTTTCCCAAACCGAATTTCTCACTTCAGGCCAATTGGCACAACAGATCAATAAATCGTAAGCTTTGTCGACATTCCGGCTCCACACTGGGAAACGTAAATCATAACAAATTATCAAATTGATATTCCAGCCTTTATAAGACACTATCAACTGTTTCTGACCGGCTACAAAATATTCGTGTTCATTGCCCATTCTGAACAAATGCCGTTTATCGTAAAAATGGGTTGTTCCTTCGGGTGTTATAAAAAAACCTCTGTTATAAATATTTCCAAATTCATCTTTAGCAAAAAAACTGCCGGCAATAGCCATTCCAAATGAAGATGCCCATGTTTTGACTTCCGAAATTGTTTCGCCGGCATTTGTTTCGGCTAAATGGCTGTTCTGCATCGAAAATCCTGTAGAAAACGTTTCCGGAAGTATGGCCAAATCGGTTTTTCCGGAAAGATTACTTAATAGATCCCGGTATTGTTTTAAGTTTAACGATTTGTCTTCCCAAGCAATATCAGCCTGCACAAGAGATATACGCAGATTATTTTCCATTAAGCATTCAATTATAATTATTTTATTTAACGCGAAGGCTCCAAGAGGCCAAGACGCTAAGTTTATAATAATCTTTGTGTCTTCGTGTCTTTGCGTTCAAAATCAAAGACTAAAATTTTCGGGATATTTTCCTCTGAATCCGACATAAAAATTTTTAATTTTTTCCATGTCATCTTCCACATTTCCGGTTGGAAGAAAGTTAAGAGAAAGACCTATTTCTTTTTTCTCATAATCGATATGAGCCAACGAAATAGGCACTTTTGCTCCCAAAGCAATATAATAAAACCCCGTTTTCCATTGGGTGTTTTTCTTGCGCGTACCTTCGGGAGAAATGGCCAGCCGGAATTCTTTGCTCCGGTTGAATCGCTCGATCATTTGCTCAGTTAGAGAAGCTTTTTTGTTTTTCCGGTCAACCGGCACACCGCCCATCGCTTTGAAGATATAACCCAACGGAAAGAAAAACCATTCTTTTTTCATCAAAAAATGAATTTTTCCTTTCAACGACGAATAAAAAATCTTACCGAAAATAAAATCCCAGTTACTGGTATGAGGAGCCACACAAACTACACATTTGTCGGGAATCTCAACCTGCAAATCGCTTTTCCAGCCTAACAGGCGACAATATATAAATTTCCAAAAATTTTGTACCATAACATTCAGATAAGTGATAAAATCAAGTTTAAAGACCCCTAAAACAAAAAAAAGAGTGACTTGTTAGCCACTCTAAAAGTGATCCGGGCGGGATTCGAACCCACGACCCACAGCTTAGAAGGCTGTTGCTCTATCCAGCTGAGCTACCGGACCATCCTTATTTTGCGAGCGCAAAGGTAAAGAAATTAATCTTAAGATACAAGGGTTAAGATAAAAAAGGGGTTCAGTGTATATAAAATCTGCTCTATATTTCTGTTAATCATATAAATAAACTAATTCGGTGTAATTTTGCACTCGCAATGCAAAATTACACCGAATTAGTTTATTTATGAAATTATCTTCTTTCTCCTATCGGAATTGTCAATCCGACTTGAGCATTAATTCCTCTACTTGTAGTTAAGAACCAGTCTCTACTTCTGTAAGGAATCAGATAGTCACTGGCAACAAAGAAATTCAAGCCTCTGCTTGGAGCTATATGAAGAGCAAGTCCGAATCTTCTGAAATTACTGTTCACAAACGAATAACTCAAAGTGGTAGCCAACCATTTTGCAGGTCTGAAATTCCCTGAGAGGGTCAACTCACTCATCGTGTGATGATGATTGAAATAAGTTGAAGAAAGTAAACCCAATGAAATTTTTTCCGGCATGAGTTCATATTCAAGTCCCCAGTTCATCGTTGTTCGCAAAGAAGTTGAGTAGGAAGGATCGTCATCTACCGGTTGAAGATCCACTGCCTCAAGCAATTCATCTTTGCGTTGATTAAACATCTCTTCAAAATTCATACCTGTTACATCCATCGATGATGTTAATGTAACATCTGTTGCTGGAGAAGTTAATTCCAATGTATGTTTTTTACTCCATGATATAAAACCGATGTCGGTAAAAGACATTGAAATTGTCAACTTACTTAGAATGTCGGAAATTGCCGGAGTCGAAGCCATATCTGATATGCCATTTAAACGATATGCACCTCCAATATCAAAACCCAATCCATAACCTGAAAAACTAAACAGATTATCTTCGTCTAATTCTATTGTGTCGAATTTACCATCAGGCTTATATTTTACTTTAACTGCTCCGGCACCCCTGAGAGTAGCTTTAGACGATGCTTTCCATGCTGTCGGGCCACCTGTAACTGACAAATCATCAATATTGAAGTTTGCATCTACAATTCCTAACAATAATTTAGCTTTCAAGCCAACCGACAAATTATCATCTAAAAAAGAACGAGAATGTCCCAACCCGATTTCTAAATAACCACTTCCCGAAAGGTTAGTGTTTCTCATATTATAACTGCGATCTTCAGTATCTGAAAATCCTCCTTTTACAAATTCGAACATCGATTTAGGTATATTTATTTCAGCATAACCTTTGATTCCAATATCAAAAAACCAAAATCCCTCTCCGGAATACCAACCTGCAGAAAAGAAAGTTTCTGCAAAATCACCTGATAGATAGTTGTTATCTGCCATTCTATTTAAGAATTCGTCTACGCCAACATTTTCATTCGTAAATAGTACAGGTATGGGACCTCTACCCGTAAAATACAAATGATCGATATTGAGCGTATTGGTTGTCATACTTGCGTATGCATTACCCAAACCCGGAAAACCTATATATCCTTGGCTGGGACGCAAAGCCGGATTCATATTCAAGCGACCGGGAACCGTTTCCATAAAGTATGCGGAATGCACAGACTGCGCCATAGAAGACACTGCAGATAACGAAATTATTGCAAGTATAACCAATAATTGCAACTTTATATATTTTGCTATTTTCATTGTTGTTATCATTTTTATAATTACGGGAAACGATTAAAGATCGATGAAAATTCCACCGGATTTACTGATTACAATATCTCTGATGTAAAACATATCCTTTTCATCAAATTTTTCTACATAAAGTTTAAACTTGAAATAGAAACGCAGGCCTGTTGCTTTTTGCATTGCATCGACATCAGACCCTTTTATAAGCAAATTCACTTTGTTTCCTTTTCCTTGTCGTATCGCTATTGCATCAGCGCCATTTAATAAATTTATGTCGGTATCTATCAACTCGCCTTGAGCGTTCTTTGTAACCACTTTTGGAATTATATCCAATTCGATGTTTGATGGAGCCTTAATGTTTAAATCCATTTCGAATGAGAATCTGAAATCACTCGGACTTCTTTCCGAAAAGAACTTATCGATTGTTCCTCCCTCAAAAAGTTCTCCTAAAGTATATTCCAATTCGCCACCTATCTCAACAGGAGTATTTTCCGGATGTATATCTCTTACGAAATAGATTGTATCAATGCTGCCGGCAGGGAAAGCAAGTCCATCCTGACTAAAATACACGCTGTTGTCGAGATCGTTATAATCTTTGTCTATGCAAGAATGCAAACCAATGGTTATGAATCCGAGCATTAGTAACAACAAAATTCTCGCCTTATTCATATCAATTATTATATAAAAGGATTATTTGACTTTCGCGCTTACTTCAAAAGCGGAATTAATTATAAGAGTATAAATCATCTCTGTTCCGGGAGCGACATTGGTTTCCCCTGAAACAGCAAAATCAACGGGAACTTTAGTAATCAACTTACTGAAAGCTTTTTGAACAAACGCCAAAAGTTTAGGGTCGGAATAATCTTTTCCTATGTCGTAGGATGCAATCTCAAATGATTCGCCAAGTGCTTTAGATGTAATTTTCAAATTTCTTACATTACCCGCAGCATTATTGGTAGTTTCAGCTTTAAGTTTTGCTGATTGAACAGTTACACCATTAAGCGAACCCAAGTATTGTTGAAGTTCCTTAAACATACCATCGGTAATTTCAACAGTAACACTTTCAGACTCAAAGCCGATGTAATCTCCTTGTGTACTTCTAAGTGCAGAAGGTGCAGGCAATTCCGGAATAGTGATTTTTGGAATTTCAATTTGAATATCTGTAATGTTAATAGTTCCACTGAGTTCGTCACAAGCAGAGAACAGGAGCAAACCGAATAATAACGAAAATAAACCGAAAATTTTAGATGTTTTCATGACTCATAAAATAAATGTTTAACAATAAATAACTTTTTGCAAAAATAAACAAAATACCAATACATCGATACAATTTGTTGTTTTTTTAATCTTCTGTATATGAGAGATTAGAAAGGGTATCCTACGGCAATATGCCAAGCGAAGTTATTTCTGAAGTTAAAGTGCCGTATAGCCCAACGATCTATTCCTTCTCTTCCCGGATCGTATGCTTTGAATCCTGTATCGAAACGGATCAGGAAGAAATTGAAATCCAAGCGGAGTCCCAATCCATAACTCACAGCGATTTCTTTATAAAAAGAATTTAATTGGAATTGTCCTCCGGCTTGCCAGTTGAAATTATCTTTTACAGTCCAAATATTTCCGGCATCGATATATGCTGCAAGTTCAGATTTCCAAACGAATTTGGTTCGAAATTCAAGGTTTAAATCGAGTTTAATGTCTCCGGCTTGGTTATAAAAAGTAGAGCTGTCATTAACAACATAACTCCCCGGTCCTAAAGATCTCACCCCCCATCCTCTCACGCTGTTGGCTCCTCCCGAATAATACCTTTTTTCGAACGGGATCTGAGTTTTTGCTCCATTTCCATAAGGATATGCAACACCCACTCCTACCCTCCACGCAATCGAATTATGACGATCTAAAAAAATGGTTCTGGAATAATCCACGTCTCCTTTGACATATTGAGCATAAGGCACTCCGAAAAGTTCGTATACACCGGCCGTGTCTTTTGGCAAATTGAATAGCTTGCTAATTGCCATTAATGTGTTTCCGGCCAATTCGGCAGATGCTCTCAAGGAATGTGCATTTCTTTGTTTTTGAAAAGGATTGAAAGTTGAATGAGAGTAGATGTATCCTGTTCCTACAATAAATTGATTTGTATATCCAAAGAGGAAAATCGCGTCTTGAGGTAATTGGTTTTCAAACTCGACCGAAATACGCGGCACTCTTATGTAGTTTATGTCGATCAAATTAACCTGATGCCGGGCCTCTCCGATGGTTCGACTTTGCCATAAATATCTCAATCCACCGGACAATAATACCCGGTCGTATTCCGGTCGGGTTTGAAAATTATAACCGAAAGAAAATTCTGTAGAGGCCCTCATTCTTCTTTTGAAAGAATTAGACAGAAAAGGAAACATGAATTGAGGAAAACGAAGTGAAGTTTCCACTCCAAGATCAAGAAGATAATTTTGAAAAAGATCATTAGAAATTCTTTCGTATGCCCCACGAAGTCTGATATTAAATAACTCCGAACCTCTGAATAAATTACGATGAGTATATCCGACAGCTGACGCTACTCCAAAATCGCCTGCCGAATTGGTTCCTTCAATAGAAAAAGAAACAGATTGTTTTCTTGTGTGCATGGTCAGAATATGGCAGTTCAAAAAAGAAGAATCGTTTCTGTAGACTTCTTCAACGCGAAGTTGTATGTTGTTTAATGCCGGAAGACCTGCAAAAGCGGAATATGTAGTTTCCTCCCTTGACTGAGAATAAGCTCGTCCGGGAGTCAAAAAATTATGGGCGATTAATGTTCCCGGCCGGATGGAAGGCGTTTTTCCGGGTGAATAAATGGTATATTTTCCCCTTGTTATGCTGTTTCTCATCATATAGTCTTCACCCACGGTAGCCACCCGCAAGGGGTCGTAGTCGGTGTAGATAAACACTTTATCAACATAATATTTTCGATGCGGCATTTCTGCAAAAAAGCCACTAGGAAGTAGTTCAGGATAAAGATGGAGGCGCAATGTTAAATCTATAGCATTTGCTACATTCAAAGAACTATCCGCATCATAAGTAATGAAGTCTTTAGAAAACGCATAATACCCTCTGTTTCGCAGCAAACGGGTGATACGATCTCTTTCGCTATCCAATATACTTCTATCGAAAAGCATTCCTGCATGCACAAGCGGATTTCTCAAAGAGGCCGGCTCGTTTGTAATGCGTCGAGGAGATCCGTCGTGTCCAAAAAGTTCGTCGTGTATAACCGTATCAGCGATATTGGTATCATATTCTCGAATGCGATAAGGTTCGTTTGCTGTGATATTGTATGTTACCTCTACTTTTTTCTTCTTTTTGGAAACTACTTCCGATTGGACATCGACATTGATATATCCTCTGTTTACGAATAATCTTGAAAATTGAACATCAGTGTTATAAACCAACGTGGAATCGAAAATTACGGGAGGTTCTCCCATCCTTCTTAACTGCCTGTTAATTACCCGATTCACCCACCGGGTAGTATCTCGTCCGGAAAGGCTGTAAAGCCGGAGTTGTGTTCTGACAAGTCCAAACATTCGGGTATTAGGATTTTGTCGTACAAAAGGCCTTAATTCCGCTGTACTATATTCTCTTGTGTCTGTTTTAATATGAACTTTATCCAACAGGTATTCGCCATCGGGCACATATTTGGTTATGCTACAAGAAGCAAAAACCATAACGATAAATAATATGTATACCAGTCTGCGAATCATTAAATCTACCTGATAAACAACAATTCTCTATATTTCGGAAGCGGCCACATCTCGTTATCTACAATTAATTCTAATTTATCGATATGAGAACGAATTTCGTTGAGATAAGGAGCTATTTTTTCGCAATAAACGATTGCTTTTTCGCGTTCATTTTCAATCTTGTTGGCAATCCTTCGGGCCTCTATCATTTCATCCGTTTTTATTTTGATAGAATTGATATGTTCTGCCATATCTTCAATCATTTCAAGGTCTTGCCCTGCAATTTTCAAAGCTTTTTCTTTATCATAAAGCGCATGAATTTTATAGACATTATCGAGTAACAATCCTTGATAACGATTGGCTACCGGAATGATATGATTCATCGCCAAATCGCCCAACACACGCGCCTCTACCTGAATTTTCTTGGTATATTGCTCCCATTTCACTTCATTTCGTGCATGAAGTTCTTTTTCCGACAAAACATCGACAGAAGAAAATAAATCGATCGTTTGCGGAGATAAATAGGCATCGTACATATACGGCACACGACCTTCGCAATCCAATCCTCTTCGGGCAGCCTCTGTTTTCCATTCATCGCTATAACCATTACCGTCGAAACAGATGTCTTTAGACTCTTTGATGTTTTTACGGACAATTTCAAAAACAGCTTCTTCCGTTTTCTTTCCTTGCTTAATCAACGCATCGACTTCTGTTTTGAAGACTTTTAATTGATAGGTAACGGCAGAATTAAGCGCCAACATCGCAGCAGCACAATTGGCAGAAGAACCTACGGCACGATATTCAAACCGGTTTCCGGTGAAAGCAAAAGGAGATGTGCGGTTGCGATCGGTATTGTCTACTAAAATTTCGGGAATATGATTTAATGACAAACGAGTACCTGTTTTTTCCTTAAACTCGATGTCTTTCACTTCTTCACTTGCAATTAATTCGTCTAATAATTTGGAAATATGACTTCCCATAAACACAGAAATAATTGCCGGTGGCGCCTCGTGCGCACCCAAGCGATGGGCATTATTGGCCGATGCGATACTTGCTTTCAATAAAGCATTGTTTTTATAAACCGCCATTAATACGTTGGAAACGAAAGTAATAAACTGCAAATTTTCTTTTGTATTTTTACCCGGAGCCAACAAATTAACGCCTGTATCCGTACCTAATGACCAGTTACTATGTTTGCCCGAACCATTAATTCCTTTGAATGGCTTTTCATGCAACAATACCCTGAAACTGTGCCGGCGGGCAACTGTTTTCATGGTCGACATCAACAATAAATTATGGTCGACAGCCAAATTACATTCTTCGTATATGGGGGCGATTTCAAACTGGTTGGGAGCCGTTTCGTTGTGACGGGTTTTAATGGGGATGCTCAGTTTATAGCATTCGTATTCCAAATCGCGCATAAACGCGAGCACGCGGGTAGGGATGGAGCCAAAATAATGGTCTTCCATTTGTTGGTTTTTAGCACTGTCGTGCCCCATCAATGTGCGGTCGGTTAATTTCAAGTCGGGACGCGCAGCATATAATGCCTCATCTATCAAGAAATATTCTTGTTCCCAACCCAAATAGGAAATTACTTTTTTGACGTTTTTATCAAAATAATGACAAACTTCCGTAGCAGCCTTATTGATTGCATTGATAGATTTCAACAAGGGAGTTTTATAATCCAAAGCCTCTCCTGTGTATGAAATAAAAATGGTCGGAATACATAAAGTGTCTTTAACGATAAATGCGGGAGAAGATGGGTCCCAAGCAGTGTAACCGCGTGCCTCGAAAGTATTTCGAATGCCTCCGCTTGGTAAACTGGATGCATCGGGTTCTTGCTGTGCCAGTAATTTTCCGGAAAATTCTTCAATCATTCCGCCGTTTCCGTCGAACTCGACAAAAGCATCATGTTTTTCGGCAGTTCCGTCGGTCAACGGATGAAACCAGTGAGTATAGTGTGTAACTCCCTTTTCCATAGCCCACATACGCATTCCGGCAGCCACATGGTCGGCAATTTCCCTGTCTAAAGGTTCCCCTTTATCAATAGCGTTTAATACTTGCTTGTAAGTATCTTTCGACAGGTACTTACGCATATTGTTTCTATTGAAAACATATTTTCCGAAATAGTCGGATGTTTTTTCTGCGGGGGCGGGAATTTCTATTGCTTTTCTTTTGGAAGCTTCTTCTACAGCTTTGAATCTTAGAGTTGCCATTTTCTTTTATTTTATAGGCAGCAAAGATACTATTTTTTCATTACAAAAGTTCTTCTTTAAGAAATTTGGCAGTATATCCGATATCGGTTTTTGCCATTTCTTCGGGAGTTCCGGAAAATAAGATTTGTCCGCCTCCTTTTCCGCCTTCAGGCCCCATGTCGATGATGTAGTCGGCACATTTGATTACGTCCATATTGTGTTCGATGACAATCATTGTGTTGCCTTTATCGACCAAACGATTGATTACGCTGAGCAAAACTTTGATGTCTTCGAAATGCAATCCGGTAGTTGGTTCGTCTAAGACGTACATTGTTTTTCCGGTATCCCGTTTGGCTAATTCGGTGGCTAATTTAACCCGCTGGCTTTCTCCTCCGGAAAGCGTTGTGGATGACTGTCCTAATTTGATATAGCCAAGTCCGACATCTTGCAATACTTTGATTTTGGCGAGTATATGAGGAACGTTTTCGAAGAATTCCACAGCCATGTTGATAGTCATATTCAATACATCGGCAATGGATTTTCCTTTGTATTTCACTTCCAATGTTTCGCGGTTGTAGCGTTTCCCCTGACAATCTTCGCAGGGAATCAGTACATCGGGGAGGAAATTCATTTCGATTGATTTATATCCGTTTCCGCCGCAAGTTTCACATCTTCCGCCTTTTACGTTGAAAGAAAATCTTCCCGGTTTATATCCCCGGATTTTCGCCTCAGGAACTTCGATAAACAAATTGCGGATATCCGAAAAAACGCCTGTATAGGTTGCCGGATTCGAGCGGGGCGTGCGACCGATTGGCGACTGGTCGACAGTTACGATTTTATCAATATTTTCGATGCCTTCAATAGAAGTGTACGGCAATGGGTCTTGCAATGAATGATATAGTTTTGTACTCAAAATCGGCTGCAAGGTTTCATTTACCAACGTGGATTTTCCACTTCCGGAAACACCTGTAACACAGATGAATTTACCCAGTGGAAATGTTACGTCGACATTTTTGAGATTGTTACCGGATGCTCCTTTGATTGTGATTTTTTTTCCGTTTCCTTTTCTTCTTTTGGCAGGAATTTCGATTTTTTCTTTGCCGTTCAAATAAGCTGCGGTTAGTGTATCTGATACCAGCATTTCTTCAGGAGTTCCGGCAAAAACCACTTTTCCGCCAAGGCGTCCTGCACGAGGACCTAAATCGACTACATAATCGGCATTGAGCATCATTTCTTTGTCGTGTTCGACAACAATGATTGAGTTTCCTGTGTCGCGCAGTTGTTTTAACGAATCAATCAACCGTTGGTTATCTCTTTGATGAAGTCCGATACTCGGTTCGTCGAGGATATACAGCACATTAACTAATTGAGAGCCTACTTGAGTCGCCAACCTGATGCGTTGACTTTCTCCTCCCGAAAGGGATGTTGAAGAACGACTTAAAGATAAATATCCCAGTCCTACATCCAACAAAAAAGAAGTTCGTGTACGAATCTCTTTCAAAATTTCGGTGGCAATTAATTTTTGTTTGTCCGATAAATGTTCTTCTAAATTATTTGTCCATTCGTAAAACTCCGAAATATCTGCATCTGCCAAGTCCATGATGGTTTTTCCGTGGATAAAATAATGCAAAGATTCTTTATTCAGGCGTTTTCCGTTACATTCGGGACAAGTGAAAGTGGTTATGAATTGTCCCGCCCATTTTTGTGCTGTTGCAGAGGCATCGGATTCTTGTTGCATGGTGATATATTTGGCAACCCCTTCGAATGCAAGAAAATAATTAGAGTTGTTTCCCAATGCTTCATTTTTGATTTGAAGTCGCTCGTCAGTACCGTTCATGATTTCTTCCAACGCCTCTTGCGGAATATCTTCAATAGGTGTTTTGACATTTACTCCATATTTTTCGAGGATAGCCTCTATTTGCCAAAAAATCATTACGCTGCGGTATTTACCTAACGGAACGATACCGCCTTGATAAATACTTAAGTTCTTATCAGGTACGATTTTATCTATATCAATCCGGTTGATATATCCCAAACCTTTACATTTCTGACAAGCTCCGTATGGCGAATTGAAAGAAAAATTGTGAGGAGCAGGCTCATTGTAAGATAATCCGGTAGAAGGACACATTAACCGGCGACTGAAATGCCGCAGTTTTTGGGTTTCCAAATCTAAGATGACAACCAATCCGTTGCTTTGTTTCATTCCTGTGGCAACGCTGTTTTTTAGTCGTTTCGTATCTTTTTCTGAAACTTGCAATTTATCTATAACAACCTCGATATCGTGATTTTTGTACCGGTCGACTTTCATTCCGGGGATAATTTCCCGTAATTCTCCGTCGATTCTTGCATTTAAAAAACCCTTTTTTCGCAACTGTTCGAAGAGTTCTTTGTAGTGTCCTTTGCGGCTTCTTACTACAGGAGCAAGCAGATATACTTTTTTATCCTTGTACTGTTCTAAAATGAGATTGATAATTTGTTCGTCGGTATATTTCACCATTTTTTCTCCCGTGTGGTAAGAATATGCCTCTCCTGCACGGGCATATAACAAACGGAGAAAGTCGTAAATTTCAGTAGTCGTTCCGACGGTAGAGCGCGGACTGCGGTTGGTTGTTTTTTGCTCTATGGAAATCACCGGACTTAATCCGGTAATTTTATCGACATCCGGACGTTCCATATTGCCCAAGAAAGAACGGGCATAAGCAGAAAATGTTTCGATATAGCGTCGCTGACCTTCGGCAAAAATGGTATCGAAAGCCAATGAAGATTTTCCACTGCCGCTCAAACCGGTAATTACCGTAAATTTATTGCGTGGAATGTCTACGTCAATGTTTTTAAGATTGTGTACGCGCGCACCTTGCACGCTAATATATTCTGTTTGTCTTTCGACTTCTTCTTTCATAAAATTTTAATTGGAAGGGTGCAAAGGTACAACTTTTTCTGCAATTTATATAAAGCGCACTTCCTTAAACAGATAATGTTTGATTTCTTTGTTTTCGGTTTCGAGAATTAAAGTTCCGTCATCTTTTACTTCTTTGATACAGGCTTGAAAACGTCCATTCTTGTCTTCATAAGTATAATATCCTACCTTTCGGTATAAAGCATTTTGATAGTCATTTCGAATGCAGTGAGAATTGAAAATCGACGGAGTCAAACCTCCCGATAAAAATTGTTGATATTTTTCTTCTGCTATTTTAAGAATAGAATCTAAAAATTCATTCAAATGATACGTTTTGTTGGTTATTTGTCGTAAAGATATTGGATTTGATGCATCGCTAATAAATATCTCTTGGTTAATATTTAATCCGATTCCGATAATTGAAGAAGAGATATTGACACCTGTAATCTCGTTTTCGATTAAAATGCCACAGATTTTTTTGTCTTGATAATAAATATCATTAGGCCATTTGATGGAAATATGTTCGGTATATTTTTCCAAAGTTTCTTTAATCGCCAACGAAAAAATCCGGGAAATGATAAAGCTTTGTTTTGCAGGGAGGTTTTCAGGAAATAAAACGACACTGAATGTAAGGTTTTTATACGGCTCCGACTCCCAAAAGTTTCCGGCTTGTCCGCGACCGGCTGTTTGTTTTCCGGCAACGATTGTTGAAAAAGACGGCAACCTCTGCTCCGAACATAACTTTTTTAGTTCGGAGTTGGTAGAATTTACAGAATCAATTTTGATAATATTCATCCCGTGTTTTCTTTGGTAGTTTTTTAACGACCTCATCAACAGAGTGTAATATCCATTTTTTGACCTCTTCGTCATCCATATCCCGATTGAGATAAATTGTATTCCAATATTTTTTGTTGAAATGCCAAGCCGGTTCGACGGCATTATAATGCTCGCGAAGTTCGATGGCTTTTTCGGGGTCACACTTAATTGAAATACATAATCTTTCATTGTCTAATGGCAAAAGCGCAAACATCTTGTCTAATATCTTAAATACCAGACTGTATTCATCAAAAGGCAAACATTCGGAAGAGCCTTTAATGCTCAAACAAAATTCTCTTAATTCTTCAATATTCATTTTCAACTTTCAACTTTCAACTTTCAACTTTCAATTTTGGCTAATGCCGATTTACAATTCAACTATTTATCTATATGTTTTTAGCGGTGGATAAAAAGCGTCTTCAATATGGTCGATAATATAATTCGGTGGATAACCTATAATCGAAATAATGTCGAAACGAGCCGGCAAGTCGACATCAAACATCTTTACATATAAGTCTGCGGCTGTAACGATGTGATTTATTTTTTGTTTGTCGACCGCTATTTCGGGCATTTCCAACGGGATTCCCGAACGGGTTTTAACTTCTACGATTATCAGTTCGTCATCACTTTTTGCTACAATATCCAATTCGTAGCGACCTTTTCTCCAATTGGTGTGTAAGATTTGGTATCCTCTGTTCTTTAAGTACTCGATGGCGGTTGTTTCTCCATCTTTTCCTACTTGGTTATGTTCTGCCATAATTAATATTTTTCACAAAAATAGCTATTTTTTTTGTATATTAGAGGAATACATTAATTTTGCAAAAACATTAATACGTCTTAAATGTCGGAACTTAGCAGAAATCGAAGAATTACTTTTATGTTGAACGAAGAAGAACATAAAATAGTTTCGAATTATCTATCTAAATATCACATCTCAAACCGTTCCCGTTGGTGTCGGGAAGTTGTTATTTCGCATATATTGAAAATGCTGGAACAGGATTACCCGATGCTTTTCAGTGAAAATGAAATGAGACGATGAATGAAAATAGAGTTGAATTCCTGAATGATGAATATTTCATGAAACAGGCATTGATGGAGGCGCAATATGCCGAAGAAAAAGGCGAAGTTCCCATAGGTGCTGTGATTGTTTGTAAAGGAAGAATTATTGCGCGGGCGCACAATCTTACGGAAACGCTAAACGATGTAACTGCTCATGCAGAAATGCAGGCGATTACGGCAGCGGCATCCATATTAGGCGGAAAATACTTAAAAGATTGCACGCTGTATGTAACCGTAGAGCCTTGTCCGATGTGTGCCGGAGCGTTAGGTTGGTCGCAAATTTCGAAAATAGTATACGGTGCTAATGATGAGAAAAAAGGATATTCTCGATTTGCACCTAATGTTTTACATCCGAAGACAGAAGTCGTTTCGGGAGTTTTAATGAGTGATTCTGTTCATTTGATGAAGAAGTTTTTTGAAGATAAAAGACGATGAAAAAAATATTAATTACAGGAGCAAGCGGTTTTATCGGCAGCTTTTTAGTAGAAAAAGCGCTCGAAATGGGTTGGGAAACTTGGGCAGGAATCCGCAAATCAAGCAGTCGTGAATACTTACAAGACACGCGCATTCGTTTTATTGATTTAGATTATTCAAACAAAGAAGTGCTTCAACAGCAAATACAATCTCATGTTTCCGAACATGGCAAATGGGATTATATTGTGCATAATGCCGGAGTAACCAAATGTGTGAAGGTTTCAGATTTTAATTTAGTTAATTATCAATATACGGTTAACTTTATTGATGCTCTTCAGAGCGAGGAGAATCGTCCTGAAAAGTTTATTTTGATGAGCAGTTTGGGCGCGTTATTTTCTGAAACTGCATACGGATTGAGCAAATTAAAAGCAGAACAGTATCTACAATCCAATTCGGATATTCCATATATAATACTGCGTCCGACAGGTGTTTATGGCCCTCGTGAAAAAGATTATTATATGATGTTGAAAACCATCAATGCCGGATTAGAAGTAACAGCCGGATTTAAGCCACAGCGTTTGACATTTATATATATAGCCGATTTGGTTCAAGCTGTATTTCTTGCTTTGGAAAGCAATTTGACAAAAAAAATATATGCCGTTTCCGATGGAGAAGTGTATACCGATGTCGAATACGCCAAGTCAGTAAAGAAAACACTTGGAAAGGATTTCGTTTTACGAATAAAAGTTCCATTCTTTTTATTGTATACCGTTTCGGTTGTATCCGAATTATTCGGGAGAATTTCAGGAAAACCGGCTACACTTAACAGGGACAAATATAAAATAATGAAACAACGCGACTGGTCTTGCTCTAACCAACCTTTAGTTGATGACCTTGATTTTTTTCCGCTATACAATCTAAAAGACGGGTTGGAATACAGTGTCGAGTGGTATGAACGAATGGGGTGGATATGACACATCTACAAGAAACAACGCATGAGCAGGCACCGATGTCCCTGCAAAATTCCTGTTTTTTTGTTCGATTATTTGCCGGAAATCTTCAATCGTAATTTTCCCTCGGCCAACTTCGAGCAAAGTACCGACTATCGCCCGCACCATATTGCGTAAAAAACGGTTAGCCTGAATGGTAAATACCCAAAGAGAATCACTTTCCTGTTCCCATTTGGCGTACATAATCTCACAATTATTTGTTTTTACGTCTGTATGCAACTTACTGAAACTGGTAAAATCTTCGTAATCGAATAAAGTTTTGGCAGCCTCATTCATCAGTTCGAAATTCAATGTAAACGGAACCCTGTATGCAAAATCTTCTTTGAAAGGATTTTTTTCTATCGTTACATAATACTTATACGTTCGGGAAATGGCATCGAAACGAGCATGAGCATCCGGAAGAACTTCTTCTATTTTTGAAACGGCAATATCTTCGGGCAAAAATCCATTCAACTTTTTTACCAAAGACAAACAATCTATATCTTTTTCGGAATCGAAATGAGCAACCATACATGCGGCATGAACACCCGAATCTGTTCTCCCTGCTCCTACTACAGAAATCTGTTCTTGCAACAAAACGCTCAAAGATTCTTCTAATTTTTGTTGCACGGTTATTCCGTTGGGTTGAATTTGCCAACCGCAATAATTTTTTCCGTTATAGGATAAATATATGAAATAACGTTTCATACAAAAAATATCATTTTTTTCACTACTCATCAACTCTAACCGTAATATGAAAACACCCTTGATTTTTTTCGTGTTTCACATAACACTTTTTTTCTTTCTTCAAATCTCTCAAAACAGAAGCTAACACCATTTTCAACTGCTCCGGAGTTAAATCGGCTTTTCGCTTGGAATCTTTTTGATAACGTTTCCAAGATATATCAAATGTCGTTGCATACTTATGTGCAGAATTTTCTGTCGAATTAGTATTCTTCTTTCTCAACCTTTTGATATCATCTTCCGTTCGTGTAATACTTGTAACAAATAACTTATAATGTGGAGCATTCAGGTTCTTAAGCGAATCTCTAAAATTTTCACCTATCACATTCAACAAATCGAGTGCCTGCGGAACAAGAAACGGTATGGAGTGAGTCAATTCTTCTACCTCATAATTTTTATTGCTTTTGACTTCTTTTAATTTATCCTTTTTTTTCTCTGCCGCTTCACGGTCGGCCATCAGTTCTACTCCCAAAATTTCTGCTGATTTTAAATGATATTCGTTCAAGTCATTGAAATCTCGATTATAGCTACCATTAAAACGAACCGGTTTTACTGTTTCATCTTTTTTACACGAAGATAAACCAAGGCATAAAATAACAATCAAAAAAGCGAATAATAATTTATTTGAAGATTCCATAAAATATAAAAATTACCTGTCGCAAAAGTACCAAATATTTCAATTTATTGTATAATTTTGTGGTCGTAAAAACACAGTAATAAATGATAATAAAAAAGACACTTTGCCTATTTATCTGTTTTATTTCCGTAATAACGATTCACGGACAAAACAACGATTTTCAGCACAAAAAAGATTCGCTCCTCAAAGTAATCGCTTCAACCAAAGGCGAAGAGAAATTAGAAGCATACACGGCGTTTTCACACTTGCAATTCCCTAATGAAGAACTTGATTTAAGGTTACAACATATCAACGACTTTATCCAAGAAGCCCGCAAACAACAAAATAAAAAATACGAATGTATAGCTTACTACAATGAACTTGTTTGTTATTGGAATCACTTAAAATTCGAAGAGTTTGAGCAAAAAGCAAACAAATATTTACCCGTCTTTAAAAAATATGGTGACTTTTCAAGCTACTATCTAATCTATCGGTGTCAGATAATGCGTTTATTTTCAACTAATCAAAGTAACAAACGTGCAATAGAAGAAATCAAGCAAATGTACGCAGAAACCAAACAAGATAATAATTTGTATGGAATAGTTCAAGCTGCCGATCTAATGGGAAAAATGTATCTCAACGAAAAACGTTATGAAGAAGCAGAAAAATACTTTCAAGAAATAATAAAAAATGCGTTACAATTATTTAAAGAAGAGCCCTACAAGCGGAATTATTACTTTATAGTAAACGGATATTGGGGATTGGCAGAAACTTTGTTGTCTCAAGAGAAAACAGACGAGTTACTTCCTCTGATGCCTGTTTGGAAAAAACATTCAATTGATTTTGAAAAAACCTTCGGTTGTACCGATCAGTTTTTGGGAAAATATTATACTTGCTATGTTCAGATTTACGTTAAAAAAGAACAATACGATAAAGCAAAGTTATATTGTGATTCCATTGAACAAATAAATCTCTCCCCGACATTCTCCTATATTGTGTATGAGCTCAAAATCTCTATTTGCGAGGGAAACAACGAGTACAATCATGCCATTGATTGGATTGATAAATGCATCAATATGAACATTGATTACGGAGAGTTAAATGAAGTGGTTAATTTATTAAAGAGTAAAGCCCGCATATTAAGCAAAATGGGACGAGAAAAAGAATCATATCCGATTCTTGAAAGAGCCTTTCAACTCAACGACTCTCTCCGCTTAAAGGAAAACAACGCCCAACTCGACGAAATCCGCACCCAATACGAAGTTGACAAACACATTGCTGAAAAGAAACTCGAACATAGTTATTTTCTTTGGGCCTTTAGTGGTTTCATCTTGTCAACAATTGCCCTCGGAATATGGATATACTACAGTCGGAAAGTTACCAAAAAGAACCGCATATTATCGCAGCAAATCAGTGATTGGGCTACCCAACAAGAGGAGTCGATCAAAGAAATGCTTATCAAAACCTCATTTTCACCTTATTCTTCTAACGAAAAAACCTCAGTAGACCATATAGATTTACCCGAGAAACGCAAAGATCAACTTTGTATCGCTATTCGCAACATGATTCTCAGGGATAGAGCCTACCTGAATCCGAATATTTCACGCGATTTCGTAGTCGAACAATTAGGAACCAATAAAGATTTGTTTATCGAAGCATTCCAACATTGTTTTGATACATCGTTTACAGAATACATCAACAGGCTCCGTTTGAAAGATGCTGTTATCCTGCTTGAACAATCCGACCTGTCGATAGAAGAAATTTCCGAAAAAACAGGCTTTGGAACCGTCCGGACCTTCCGGCGGCAATTCGGAGCCAAATACGACATGACTCCCAAAGATTACCGGAATTCGATAATAGCAACTTCACCACTCTCTACCACAGGTTAAAACCTATGGTTATTCATATACCGTCCTGCCGGACAGTTTCGCTCGTAGAGCGATATGTGATTAACCACGGGTTTTAACCCGTGGAGATGCCCTGCTGAGATAACTATTATAACTCACTGACTATCAGCACCTCGACAAATTGTCCGTTTTTACCGACGAATTGTCCCCTCGTTTTTAAACCTCTACTTTACCTTTGCATTCGAGTAACACCGGCAACGGAATTGTTCACACAACATATACTAAACTTTATTTAGACAGAATGCAAAAAAGCAAATCATCATTTTCCGGTTCCTTTATCATAAAAAAAACGAATTATTTAAATGTTGTTATCCATGTTTGTGAAAATATGGCGAACAGGCCCTTTGAGAAAAGCGCTTTTTTATCTTTTTTATTTATGTGTATGTATTTGTGATAAAGGATACCGGAATAATGAAAAAAATACATACTTAAAAATAACAAAAGTAAAGAATTATGAAAGCTATTAAAAAAACAATGTCACTCGTGTCTTTAATGTCGCTATTGTTCCTGACTTCTGTACACGCACAAGTAAAAATCGGTCAAGATTCAGCACCTAAAAAAGGTACAGTGCTGGAATTAAACAGCAACTCTGATGGTTATATCGGCGGCTTGCGGCTGCCCAACGTGTGGATAACAAATATAAATGTTATTCCGGCAGCATTTAGTGAAAATGACTTAAACACGGTAGAAAAAGATTCCTTGGCCGGAGCAATCATTTACAACACAAATCCTTTATTGGAAAATGAAGCAAAAGTAGTTACCGGAACCGGTGTGTATTACTGGACAGGCTCCAAATGGGTAAAAGAAGTTCCCGAAACTATCGATGCTTGGTTTACTCTCGGAAATGCCGGAACAAACCCTACGAATAATTTTCTCGGAACAACAGACAATCAGTCATTGATGTTCAGAGTAAACAACAAACATGCCGGATCAATCGGAGCAATCAACGGATCTGACGGAGGGTCTGTTTCGCTTGGAATCAATGCCTTAAAAGAAAACCCTTTCTCAAATAAGAACGTGGCTATAGGTTACAATGCTCTTGCAGAAAGCAAAGATGGAGGCCGCAATATAGCCATAGGTGAGAATGCTATTAAATCGAGTATTTCAGGAGGAGATAATATAGCTATAGGTTACGGTGCCCTTGACGGTGATGGTAATAATGCAGGATCTTCAAATATAGCTATAGGTTATACTTCTCTTTGGAATAATCAAGGAGGAAGGTCTAATATAGCATTAGGTTGCAGTGCGCTTTCTGGTAATAAAGGAGGATCTTCAAATATAGCTATAGGTGATTATGCTCTTTATTCTTTTAACAAAAAGAATGACGGGAAAAACAATATTGGTATAGGCACTTCTACTCTTAGTAATCTCACTACAGGAGCGCATAATATAGCGTTAGGAGAACAGTCTCTTAGTCTTACTACTACCGCTAAATACAATGTCGCTATAGGTGCTTATGCCATGCAAGATAACGCAACAGGAGAGAATAATATAGCGCTGGGTTATTTTGCTCTTTCCGGTAACAGCCGCACAGGAGTGGATAATATAGCGTTAGGCACCCACGCTCTTAGTGGGAATAACGGTAAGTATAATATAGGCATAGGCTATTATGCAGCAGCTTTTGGAAGATTTATTTCGGGAGAAAATAATGTAGCAATAGGAGGATACACGTTGAATAATGTAGAAAAAGGCGACAGGAATGTTGCTGTAGGTTATAGTGCTATGCAAGGTCTTAAAGAGGGAGATGGAAATGTAGCCATAGGAGACGGTGCTATGGGTGGTGGTGACAATAAAGGAGATAATAATATTGCGATAGGAACTAATGCTATGAATCATGTTTTCGGAGGAAGTAGAAATAATGTAGCAGTAGGGGGCCAAGCTACCCATTCATTAGAAGGAAGCGATAATACATCAATAGGTTGGCAAGCAGGAAAGTTTGTGGAAGGCGGTAATAATATAAACATCGGCTCGCAAGCAGGACTTTACGTGAAAGGCAACAATAACATAAACATAGGAGCCGGAACAAGCAGTTATATAAACGGCGATAATAACATAAACATCGGCAACTTGATTTTTGGGCAAAATGCAACAGGCCTTAAAACCAATGATGTTTATGAAGGAAGTGTGGGTATCGGAACACCCGACCCGAAAGAAAAATTGCATGTTGCCGCAGGAAGTTTATATGTTTCGAGAAAGTTGCCGTTAACAGAAGGAGATAAAACAACCGGAAACGGAATATTTGAAAACCGTGTCGGTATAGGCAACGCGTTTTCGAGAGTATCCGGCAATTTAAATCCGAGCGGTGCATTACACATTAATGCTAATCAAGATGATTTAGATCCTAACGGTTGGCAGGCAAGGATTGTTCTTCAAAGTAATTTTACTGCCGGGCCTCCTGATTGGAATCTGCCGCAAGTTAATGGTCCCGGAGATGCTCCAAATTCAATTAATTTTGTAATAACAAATGGTGACGGTACTATAGCTAAGGATCAAAATATTGGCAGTGTTATTTTTTATGGAATACACCCGGGAGGTGTCCACCACCAAGGAGCAAGATTAGATGCAATTCAAAGACAAGGCAATGATGATAAATATTTTACCGAATTTCGTATTGCCGCTGATAGTCTACATTTTTGGGCTAAGCGAGCCATTCATGCCAATCAGCGCATTCAAGCTCCCGGATTTGATCAAAGTTCGGATGCCCGCTTAAAAACAAATATTATCTCTCTGAAATACGGTTTATCGGAAATCATGAAACTGCAACCGGTCAATTACGAACTGAAAAGTAATCCGGGAGTTGAGCGTATAGGTTTTATCGCCCAAGATGTTAAACAAGTAATCCCCGAAGTAGTCGGCGGATATGAAGGCGACCTCGAAAAAGGCGAAACATTATCTATCGCCTACAGCGAATTTGCTCCTGTGTTAACAAAAGCTATTCAAGAACAACAGACGCAAATCGAAGCATTACAAGGAGAAAATAAGGCATTACTCAATTTTATCGAACAATTAGAGGCTCGCTTAAAAGCGTTAGAAACGAAGTGATTGGGCTATTTGAGGCGTTAGATTCCTCGTTATGCTCGGAATGACCGCTATCTCCCTCTGGAGGGGACAGGGGGAGGTGCCATTCCGAGCATAGCGAGGAATTTTTTTATACGCATTTTATTTTTTTCTATCATTTATATTTATCTTTGCATCGCTTTGCATCATTGCGCCTTTGCGTTAAACATACATTCATCTGAAATGATAGAAAGAATAATTATTATTGATTCGGTAGACCCTGTTATTTTTTTTGGAACAAATAATTCCAACATACAACTAATCAAATCGCTATACCCTAAGCTACGCATTGTTGCACGCGGAAATGTCATCAAAGTTATCGGAGATGAACTGGAATTGATTGCATTTGAAGAAAAAATGCGTGAGTTGGAAAAACATACCGTAGAATATAATTTATTGACGGAAGAAAATATCATAACTATTGTCAAAGGAAAAAGCGCCAATATTCCGGTTAAACAGGAAAACCTGATTATCCACGGAATGAACGGCAAACCGATTACCGCCCGAACAGAAAATCAGCAAAAATTGGTCAACGCATTTGAAACGAACGATATGCTTTTTGCCATCGGTCCGGCCGGCTCGGGAAAAACCTATACAGCTATTGCTTTGGCAGTACGCGCACTCAAAAACAAGGAAATAAAAAAAATCATTTTGAGTCGCCCGGCCGTAGAAGCAGGAGAAAAACTCGGATTTCTTCCGGGAGATATGAAAGATAAAATCGACCCATATCTCCAACCATTATATGATGCGTTGGAAGATATGATTCCGCTTGTCAAGTTGAAAGAGTACATGGAAACCAAAATCATCCAGATTGCTCCTTTGGCTTTCATGCGTGGACGAACTTTGAGCGATGCGGTGGTTATCTTGGATGAGGCGCAAAATACAACAACGCACCAAATCAAAATGTTTCTGACCCGTATGGGTATGAATACAAAAATGATTATTACCGGTGATATTACGCAAATAGACCTTCCGGCATCACAACCTTCGGGTTTGTTACAAGCCTTGAATATTCTTAAAGACGTAACCGGAATTGCACGCATCGATTTCAACAAGAAAGATATTGTAAGGCACAAATTAGTACAACGAATTGTTGAGGCTTACGAAAAATTCGACAAACGCGAACCTAAAAAAGAAATAACAAAATAACTAACAAAAAAAAATGGACAAATACGGTTTAATAGGCTATCCTCTTCATCACTCTTTTTCGCAGGGTTATTTCAATGAAAAATTCCGGGCAGAAAAAATCGATGCCGAGTATGTTAATTTTGAGATTCCGACCATCAAAGAATTTCGCAACATCATTAAAGAGAATCCTAATCTAAAAGGATTAAATGTTACTATTCCTTATAAAGAACAAGTGATTCAATATTTGGATGATTTGAGCGATAATGCCAAAGCGATAGGTGCGGTCAACGTCATCAAATTCGTCAGGAATAAATCAGGAAAAAAGATCAAGCTGGTAGGTTATAATTCCGATGTTATAGGCTTTCAGGAATCATTGAAACCTTTGTTGGAAGAACATCATCAATCGGCGATGATACTTGGTTTCGGAGGCGCCTCGAAAGCAATCAAGAGAGGTTTGGATAACTTAGGTTTATCTTCACAATTTGTATCGATAGAAAAGAACGTCAACGTAATTCCTTACGAAAATATAACTCCCGAAATGATGGAGCAATACACCGTGATTGTCAACTGCACTCCGGTCGGCATGTATCCGAATATCAATGAATGTCCGAATATCCCTTACGAACTGCTTACAACAAAACATCTCTTATATGATTTAACTTATAATCCCGACGAAACGCTGTTCATGAAAAAAGGGAAAGAGCGGGGAGCAAAAGTAAAAAACGGATTGGAAATGCTCTTGTTACAAGCTTTTGCCTCTTGGGAATTTTGGCATTGCAAAAAATAACATCCTATTAAAACAACGCCCGGCTATTTTCACAAACAGTCGGGCATTTCTTAAGTTAACTCTATGAATGTTAACTTTCTACACCAAATAAATAAGTTATCTATAAAAAGCAAATGAACAAGTACCGATTCCGACATTGAGTGTCCTTTGTTTTTTACCGTTTGCATCAAATACATGTACCTCGCCCGGAGTTACATAATCTGTTTCTGAAATATATACTTCTTTTGTTTCCGGATCAACACCGATTCCGTAAGGAATTGTTATGCTTGTTCCATCAGTAATAAACTGCTTTTCAATTGATTTTGTTTTCGTATTATAAACACCTATTCCGGCAGGATAGTTATCATCATAGTAATAGCACAAATCTCCTTCGACAGCTATTTTCAATGCGGAAACATCAGAGATTGTAGTTACAGCTTTTGTTTGTGTGTTGAGATATTGAAAACAGCCGGGAGTTTCAATTCCACTCCAATCAGATTTCCAAATAGCTCTGCAAGTGATAAAAATATTACCGTTATTATCAGCTTTCAAGATATATGGATTTTTACCAACAGTAATCTTTGTTTCTTCTTGAAAACTACTTATGTCGATTACTGAAAGAGTATTATCAATATTGGAGTAATCCAATCCATTGGTATTGGCGACATATAATTTGCCTTTAGCATAAGCAATACCTTCCGGATTATTACCAACTTTAACCATTCCATCTATATTCAAACTTGCAGTATCTATTCGCACCACATTTCCGTCGAAAGTCGTTGCATAAACTTTTCCGGCACAAGCGGCCAAATAATGAGGCTCACGACTTTGTCCGGCATTGCCTTTCACATCAATTTTCTTGATAATTTCCTTGTTTACCTTATCAAGCACAATAATTGTTCCGGAAGTAGAAACAGTAACATATACTTTACTTCCATGAATAAGCACGTCCATTCCTCCGGAACCTAATTTTCCGCTGGTAATATCAAAATACGTTTCTTCCGAATCAAAATCATAAAAAGAAATTGTCGAATTGTTTCCTCCCCATGTACCCTCATTCAGAATAAAAACGCCGGTTCCTTCTTTTGGCACCTGTTTTCCACCTCCATTATCATCTTTCTCACAACTTGTTAATGCACAAGCAAAAAAAGCAGTTAAAACTGCAAACTTCAAATAATTAAAAACTGTTTTCATAAAAATTTATTTTTTGTTTATAAAATGAATATTAAAACATAAACTTGATTCCTGTTCTGAAACTACGCCCCTGCATGGGATAAGAACAAACCACTTCATATTGTTTGTCCAATAAATTCAAACACTCCACATTGAATAATAATTGCGTTTTATTCAATTGAAATTTACGGCTTAACGAAACACTGTGTTCCGAATAAGGCTCCATTTGATATTCCCAACGATTGACTGCATTATAATATCTTTTTCCGCAAAAGAAAGCCGTATAATTCACATCTACCCAAAGAGTTGAAATAAATGCGTATCCCGAACCCGAATGACGAGTTGTATAAGGTATTCGTTGATTGTAAGTATTCTTATCCTTATTTTTATCCAACACATCTTGATAAGTATAAACCGTCCCGATTTCACATTGTATATTGTCGGTTGCCTGTATTTTCAATTTTAAATTGACATCAACTCCTTTAATTTCAACTTTTCCAAAATTTTCGACCGACCATGCAAACATATTATTTCTGGCAGTGGTAATAATTTTATTATCAATCTGACTGTAATATACATCGGTAGAAATAGAAAAATAAGGAAAAAACCTGTTCAGAGCACTCGACCAAAGTAAGCCTGCATTATATTGAGTAGCTTTTTCCGGTTTAAGATTGCGCGGTGTAACCGGTGAAAAATATAAATCGCCGAAAGTCGGCAACCGGAATGATTGTTTATAAAATCCCCTGATTTTCAACGGAATATTTCCCCAAGTATTAACAGAAAATCCTAAATATGGAGATAAATCAAACAAATTATCGGGAGCATTTCCTTTTTTTGCAGATTCATCAACATAAGTACTTAATACACTACCGGTAACAGTCAGATAATCATTCATATACTTTCCAGACAAGGCGCTTAAAAATGAAGTTCTTGACGGAAATATATTATTAGGTAAACTACTGTTGAAATTACCATAAGCACCATCATTTGCCCATGAAAAAGACAATTGTTCGGAAAACTGATAAGCCAATGTTGCGTTTAAGTAATATTCTCGTTGGTAATACTCATTCTTCTGACTTCCTGTATCATAATAACTTCTTCTGTCTTCATATTCCATATACGAATAATTGAACTTGGCGTGAGTCATCAACTTCAATTTCTTATTGAATGATTGAATGTATTTTGCCTGAAAAAAAGCATTTTCGTCGCACAAGCGTTCTGCGGAATAATCATTATCATAAATTAACGAACCGGGAAGTCCTCTGTTGGAATTATTATAAGCTGCCTTAAATGATAATTGCTTGCCGTTAGAGAAATTGCCAAATAAATTCCATTCCGTTTTTAACGTTTCAACGTCCGAATTATATCTTTTTCGTTTTACCGGAGTTTCATTATCATATCCTCGATATTGAATCAAAGGATAATCTCCATCGATTTTTAACCATTCTACAGAAACCTGAGTTGAAAATACCTTGTTTAAATATTGTTCATATAAAACCGAAGGATTGATAAGATTTAGAGAACCATATTTCATTCCGGCTTTAATGCCAAAAGTTTTATTTTCATCAAGTTGCGGCTTCTTAGTTACTATATTCAGCACTCCTGCTGTTGATTGCATTCGTGCTGTTTGAAAAATATCATCGCTTTCGCCAATATTCAAACTCAACATTTCGACATTATCCAACGAAAAGCGACCTAAATCAATTTGCCCTGTTTGATAATCGGTTAAAGTGATTCCATCATAAGCGACAGTGGTATGATTGGCTCCCAAACTCCGGATTGAAACGGTTTTTAACCCTCCTACTCCACCGTAATCTTTCACTTGCACGCCGGAAAAGAATTTTACGGCATCAGAAACCTGTAAAGAATTAATTTTCTGAAGTTTACTCCCTTGTAATACCTGCAACGGAGATGTCGCTCTGGTTACAGACGGATAAACAGCGTTTACTTCAACCGTATTTAATTGACGAGTGGCAGTTGTATCGGGCGTTTCCTGTCCATACATTTCAAATGTCGCAAAAAAACAAAATATACTACAAACCATCAATCTTATTACCTTCATAAAAGATTTCATGTAGATATAATTTTCCGGCAAATGTAAATCTGCACAAAAAACCCTCTACGGACAATAATTAACAATAAAATGAGATTTTTAAATCCGGTAAAAACTTTAAATCTCGAAAGTATTTACCACTATTATTTTTGGCAGGTTTTCTGACTTGTTCCTGTTCGCACGACCTTCCCACCCCTAATCCCCTAAAGGGGACTTACCACGGGGCAGTGGTATAAGTTTTGTACGAATCTTTGAATTGGAACTTACAGCAGCGAGACTGTTCAGGATTTTCACCTGATTCCCTTTTCAGCACTTTCACCGAATGATGAAAACGCCACCAAAACTTTTGCAAAGGTATGGATAAAATTAATTTATGCAAATAAAACAGCCACGAATTAACACTTTTATTTTTGTGCTAATTCGTGGCTAAAATTTTACTGCGAAAATCGACCTTATTTATTTACCCATTTCACATAAGCGAAATCCATTCTGTGAGGAATGTCTTTATTATAAGGATAAATACGGAAAGAAAATTTGGAACTTCCTGTTTCAGTAGCTGTTATGTCAGCACTGAAGTAAACTTTAGTTCCTTCTTGTTTGACAAAATCCAAAGGTATTACAACAACGTCTCTGTCAGGATTAGAAACCACTAATTCAATGCCAACAAAACCTTGCATGTCGTGGCGGTCGATAACGGCTTCTAAGTGTTTTACTTCTCCTACTTCCATACCTTTAGGTAATTTGGTATCGTCTACGTTGATGGAAACAACTTCGAGTTCGTCCCAATGAGAAGCAACTTCCTCTTTCCATGCTGCCAATTCTTTGGCTTTCTCAAACTTATTAGCAATGATAGATGCAGAACGTGTTGCCAATTTTGAGTAAAAACGTTCGATATAATCTTCGAACATTCTTTTGGTCGTATAATGAGGCGCAATTTGAGCAATCGAATTTTTAATATACTGTATCCACTCGGGAGAATATCCTTTGCTGTTCTTAGCGTAATACAAAGGAATAACTTCGTTTTCGAGCATGGAATAGATAGTCGACGCATCCAATTGGTCTTGATAATCTTGATTATCGTAAGTGCGTTTTTCCGTCAATGCCCAACCGGCACCTTCACGGTAGCCTTCGTACCACCAACCATCAAGCACAGAGAAATTCAACACACCGTTCATTTCTGCTTTTTCACCGGAAGTTCCTGATGCCTCCAACGGACGAGTAGGTGTATTCAACCAAATATCGACACCGGAGATAAGACGTTTTGCCAAACGCATATCGTAGTTTTCCAAGAAAATGATTTTTCCTAAAAATTGAGGCATCCGTGAAATTTCAACAATTCGCCTGATTAATCCTTGTCCGCCACCATCTGCGGGATGTGCTTTACCTGTATAAATAATCTGAACCGGATAATTCGGATTGTTTACGATTTTCTCCAAGCGTTCCAAATCATTAAACAATAAATGTGCACGTTTGTAGGTGGCAAAACGACGGCCAAAACCTATCAAGAGTGCATTCGGATTGATTTTCTCCAAAACAGACACTACTTTCGACGGGTCGCCTTGATTTTTCAACCAATTATCTCTAAACTGCTCACGGATATAACTAACCAATCGTTTTTTCAAAGTTTCACGTACTTCCCAAATTTCTTCGTCCTGAACATTGTAGATTTTCTCCCAAACTTCAGGATTGGACTGATCGTTATAGAAATTCTTTTCAAAATTCTTTTCGTAGAACTTGCGCCATTCGGAGGCAGCCCAAGTAGGCATGTGAACACCGTTTGTTACATGACCGACGTGCAGTTCTTCGGGGAAATACCCTTTCCAAACCGGAGCAAACATTCTTCGGGAAACAATTCCGTGCAGTAAACTCACTCCATTGGCTTCCTGACAAGTATTCAAAGCAAATACGCTCATAGAGAATTTTTCCTCCGAACCCGGATTGGCACGTCCCATATCCATTAACTCTTGCCATGAAATACCCAATTTTGCAGGAAATTTGCTCATGTATTTACTGAAAAGACCTTCTTCAAAGTAGTCGTGACCGGCAGGAACCGGAGTGTGACAAGTATAAAGTGCAGAAGACCTGACAACTTCCAATGCTTGATTGAATGTTAATCCGTCGTTAGCAATATAATCTGCCAAACGTTGAGCGTTAATCAATGCGGCATGACCTTCGTTACAATGGTAAACCTGTTTTTTGACGCCCAATTTGTTTAACATCAAAATACCGCCGACTCCAAGCAAATATTCTTGCTTGATACGGTTTTCCCAATCTCCGCCATACAATTGGTGAGTAATGGAACGGTCCCATTCGCTATTCATTTCCATATCTGTATCCAACAAATAAAGAGAAACACGTCCTACGTTTACTCTCCAGATATACGAGTATACTTTGTGGTCGGCGTATGGAACTTCCAATATCATAGGATGTCCGTCTGCCTCGAATAGTTGTTCGACAGGCAAGGCGTCGAATTTTTGAGCTTCGTAGTTGGCAATCTGTTGACCGTCCATTGACAAGCACTGTGTGAAATATCCATACCGGTAAAGAAAACCGACGGCGGTTAAATCGATATTCATGTCGCTGGCCTCTTTGATGTAGTCACCGGCAAGAACACCCAGACCTCCGGAATATATTTTTAACACGTTAGTCATACCATATTCCATACTGAAATAGGCAACTGAAGGTTTTGTAGCATCAGGTTTGACATCCATGTAAGCCCTGAATTTAGCATAAACACTGTCGACTTGCGCCAAAAAATCTTTATTTTTTGAGAGTTCTTCCAGTTTTTTGTACGGAAGTTGTTGAAGAAGTGCTACCGGATTCCCTTCGGTTTTTAGCCAAAGCGTTCTGTCTATAGCAGTAAATAATTCTGTTGCTTCATAATTCCAAACCCACCAAAGGTTGTGAGCAATTTCGTCTAAAACTTTTAGTTGTTGAGGCAATTTGGAATGGATGTTTATGTCTTTCCAAACAGGCTCGTTAGCGTAATTAGCTTTGATTTTCATAACTATTGAATTTTATGTTGTATTTTCGTCAGTTTTCTCACTCATCTTTTTCTGAGAGCTATATCATACGTCTCATAATAGTATTCAATGAAATGCGACCATGCTGCTTTTTCCGACAAAACGGATGCTACATTTCTTGCGGTCGTAATATCATCGGGGAACAAATTCGAATATTCTATAATTGAATTTTTAATATTTTCAGCAATTTCATAATAATTCTCGTCGTTTCTTATTATAACGCTTACACCTTGTAATAAGTTCTTGAAAGCGCCTTCTTTTTTTGCCCAAAGACCAAATCCGGCCAAATTGGTAGTAATTGTCGGCACTCCAAAAGCAACACTTTCCAATGGAGTATACCCCCACGGCTCATAATAAGAAGGAAAAACCGTTAAATCCATTCCTATAAGAATGTCGTAATACGGCAAGTTGAAAATACCGTCATCTCCATTAAGATAAGACGGAACAAAAATAATTTTAACTTTATCTTCCGGTTTATTGACAAAATCGAGATGTTGCAAATGATTACAGACTTTGTCGGTTTGGGGCTCATACAACTCGTGTGTTAAGTATGGATTAGCCAGAGGAGAAGTTATTTCTTCGTTGCTTTGCAAACGATTTTGCAAATCCTCACGCGCACCTTTAGCCCAAGCCGGAACAAGAATAAATGCCACAACCTGTTTGCCGGCCTCTTGCGAGTGGTTGCGCACACGATTTATCGCCTCGATAAAAACATCGATTCCTTTGTTTTTGTATTCGTAACGTCCGCTGATGGCCAATAGCAATGCGTTTTCTTCGACTTTACTTCCGGTCAGTTTTTCGGTTACTTCGAGCAGTATTTTTCGGGCAGCGTTTCGTTTTTGCGTATAAGTGCGACCTTTCGGCACAAAATTATCTTCAAAACCGTTGGGTGTAACCACATCCGGAGCTTTATCCAGCAATTGTGCACACTCGCGGGCTGTAAGATCGCTTACTGTGGTGAAAGCATCGACATACCAAGCCGTTTGTTTTTCAAGAGAATGTTTGGCCTCCATATTCAATTCTTCTGCCATCTGGTCTCCGTTATAACCATCGAAACAAGCATATAAAGGCTTGTTATTTCCGGCAATGGAGCGTCCGATAGAAGTAGCATGAGTAGTGAAAACCGTGGCAATGCCGGGAACGCAGTCTTTGAGGTACAAAGCACCCATACCCAGCATCCACTCATTGAAATGAGCGATTACTTTCGTATTTTCTAAGCGATAAAATTTATAGAAACTCTCGATTATCTTGCCTGTCGCATAAGCAAACATACAAGATTCGTCGTAATCTCCGTAAGCATTCATCGATTTGACACCGAATTTTTCCCACATCCGGAAATAAATCGGGCATTTTTGAGAGAAGAAATCAGAAAAGTCGACCAAAATAGCAACCGGTTTACCCGGAACATTCCACCTGCCAATTTTAATTTTCAGATTTTCTGTTTCAACGGCATACTTTTTCCAGTCTTTAAAAAGAGTTGCTTTTTCGGTAAAATCAGGATTGTTATTACAATCCGGACCAATGAATATGATCTTATCCTTGAGTTTATCTTGAAGTGTTTTTGCGCGAGTAGATAAAACGGTGTAGATTCCACCTACTTTATTACAAACTTCCCAACTTGATTCGAAGATATAATCGGGCATCAATCTGTTATTATTTTCCATAGAGAACGAACTAATACACAAATTTGAGCCGGCAAAGATACAAAATATTCCTGCTTTACAACATCTTATTCGAAATATTTAATAAGATAAATTATTGAGGGGAAGTGATCGCTGTATCCATTCAAAAATATATTCTGACTATGCGTTCTTAAAGGATAACCTTTATACTGTCCTTCTTTTTGTATTAAAAAATCGCGATTAAAAACTTCAGCTTTCCAAAACTTGAACGTACTTCGGTCATCTCCCAACAAATTATCCGAAATAATAATTTGGTCGAAAAGATTCCATCCTCCTTGATAAGCCAAAGTGCCGATTCCTTTGGCATGCAATTCTGCCATCGGATTAAAAAGTCCGTTTGCCTTTACATCCTTTCTTTTTGTTGCGGCACCCAGCACTTTTTTTACACTTTTGTTAGTCGGGTCGTCGTTTAAGTCGCCCATGATAATTACTTTAGCCCCCGGATCTGCAACCCTCAACGAATCGTGAATTTGCCGGGTTAACTCGGCAGCAGCTATCCGGAAACGTTCGGCATTCCCTCTTGAAGGCCAATGGTTCACGAGAAAATGAAATTTTTCGCCATCCATCAAACCGCTTACCAACAATAAGTCGCGCGATCTGAAATTCGGAAAATCCTTAACAATCAGAGGAAAAGCTTTAGAAGATGTTACCGTAAAAAGGAGCGGATTGTACAAAAGTCCGACATCGATACCTCTTCTGTCGGGAGAATCGTAATGTACGATTTGCAAATCGAGC
>Ga0209628_10000082_pt1 | contig 48157 bp, 46 predicted proteins | sample TergutCu122P4_FD_187285 | JGI IMG/M metagenome (GOLD analysis project Ga0209628, IMG submission 187285) | Cubitermes ugandensis P4 segment gut microbial communities from Kakamega Forest, Kenya - Cu122 P4 (SPAdes) (version 2) | ecosystem: Host-associated > Arthropoda: Insects > Digestive system... | reverse complement strand
TCGAGGGTCATGTCCGCGGTTTGCTGGCCGCCCCAGGTCGGCTGCCATTCGACGTTGTTTCTGACCCAGTTGTAGATTTCTACGGCGCTGTTGTTCAGTTCTTGCGCTTTGGCGCGAATGTCGGCGGTGATTTCGGTTTCGGCGGTTGAGGCAAGGTATTGAGGGTCGTTGACTTCGGGGCCGGATTTGGTGGTGAGGGTTTTGGAGGGAACCCCATCCCCACCCATGCCCTCCCCTTGAAGGAGAGGGTTCGCCCTCTCCCGCCCCTTCGGGGCGCCCTCTCCCGCAAGCGGGAGAGGGGAGGATTTGTCGGGCGGCAGGTTGTTAACCCCATCCCCACCCAACCCTCCCCTTGAAGGGGAGGGCTTATTTTCGAAGTCTTCCGGGACGTTGGCGCGGTTCGGCTTCAGGGTTTGGAACGGCATTTCGCTGAGGTCTTCCGGCGCTTTCAGCGGGGAGACTTCATCGAGCCATTGGACTAGGTCGGCGCCGTCGCTCTTGGCGGTTTTGATCAGGATGCCTTGCGGCACCATGTCTTGCAGTTTGCTGCGGAAGGTTTGGGTGCGAGCATCAAATTGTTGTTTGAGGGCATCGCGTTGGGCGGTGTCGCCTTTTGTCGTTTCACGCTCGGCGTCGATGCTGGCGCGGATTTTTTCGGCAAGGGTGTCGAATTTTTCCAGCGTCGCTTTCGGATCGAATTCTTTTCTCATCACGGAATCGGTCGGCGACATCAGGGTGGCGCGCACGTTGTCGATGAGTTCGGCCAGTTGGCGGTCGGCGCTGGTTTCGGTTTTGAAGGCGGCGGCTGGCTTGGGCGCGTTCATCGCGACGGCCAGCGGGTAAACGGTGAGGTTGACCATGCCGACGATGGCGACGGCGGCGATGGCGCGGAAGAGGCGATGGCTGAAGAATATGGGGGAATGGGTTTGCGCCTGATAACCCCATCCCCACCCCAACCCTCCCCTTGAAGGGGAGGAAGAAATCAGTGGCGCTCCGCGCCGGGCGTGTGGTTCCCGGATGGCGCTTCGCTTATCCGGGCTATGTGTCCCCCTCTCCCCTGCCCCTCTCCCGCGAGGGGAGAGGGATGATATGGGCACCCTCTCCCGCCCCTTCGGGGCACCCTCTCCCGCAAGCGGGTGAGGGGAAGATTTGTCGGGCAGCAGGTTGCCGCCCCTACGGAGTATTGCGAGGGGTTCCGTAGGGGACGCAATCTGTGTCCTGAAACGCGCGTTCATCTGCGCTGTGATGTGTGCTGCCAATTGCGCGGCGAACAGTTCTCTGCCACGCAGCCAGGCGGCGTTCAGGATGGCGTGCAGGATGCGATGCTGGAGGCTCATGATGGTTCTCCGTGATTATAGGGTTTTGTTCGTTGTGTGGGTTGGCGATGCGCCCTCTCTCGCTTTGCGGAGCGCACCCATCCCCACCCCAAACCTTCCCCTTGAAGGGGAGGGCTTTGGCGCCCTTCTCCCGCGAGGGGAGAAGGGTGTGGTTCTCCACGCAACACCCGCCAGCATCAGCAGCAAGGCCAGGAGGAGCAACAGCGGCGGCGTCAGTCCCGGGATCGGGATGTCGGTCAGGTTTCTCGGCGCCAGGATACGCAGGTAGAAGTTCGCCGCGCCGTTGACGCCCGCCGCTGTGGCGGTGACGATCACGTCGCCTTCGGTGTTGCCCGCCGCGACGACGGTTTCGGTCTGGCCGCTGGCGTTGGTGACTGCGGTGTTGCCGTTCGGGAAGGCGATGCCTGTTCCTGCGGGTGCGGTGAAGGTGACGGGGATGTTTTCTATCGGGGCATTCTGCGAATCGAGCACGGTCGCTTGCAGGGTGTTGGCGAAGATCGCGTTCGGTTCGGCGCTTTGCGGGGTACCACCGGTCGCGGTGATGCTGGCGGCGAGCGCGGCTTTGTTTTCCAGTTGGAAGGTTGCCGCGCCGGCTACGCCCGGAGCGGTGGCGGTAACGTTGAACGCTCCGATGCTGTTGTTGGCAACGACGCTCACTCTCGCTCTGCCGTCGCTGCCGGTGACGGCGGTGTTGCCGCCCGGGAAGGTGATGCTTTGTCCTGTTGTCGGCGCGGCGAAGGTGACGGTGACGCCGCTGATCGGGTTGGCCGCGGTGTCGCGCACGGTGGCTTCGAGTTGTATCGGGTAGGCCTGACTTACGGTGGCGCTTTGCGGGGTACCGCCGGTCGCGGTGATACCGGCAGCGATCTGGGCAAGCAGGGTGAAGCGGTCTTGCGCCAGCGGCATGTTGACGGCGTCGGCGCCACTGCCAATGGCGGCGGCGAGGACGGTAAGGTAGGTTGCGCCAACGCGCCCCGTGGTCGCCCAGGGGGTGTTGAACGGCACGCTGCCGCCCTGGATGATGTTGGAGGTTTGGTCGAACCGGGCGACGATGTTGCCAAGGTCGGGGTCAACGATGTAGATGGTCAGCGGTAGATCGGTCACGCCGCTGTTGCCGAGGTTGGTCACGCTCGCGGTCAGGTTGACGGTTTCGCCGATGCGCAGGCTGTTCGGGTCAGCGACGATGGCGCCGGTGAGGCCGAAGCCGCTGTCGCGGGTGGAACCGACGAGATAGGTCGCTTCGTTGTGGTCAAGCACGCGCAGTTGGTTGTCGAGCAGGTCTTGTTCAACGGTGTAAACGCCGGACGGAACATTGTTCAGGACCTCGGTGGCGGTGAAGTCGCGCAACGCCACCGGCAGCAGTACGTCGATGCTGTGGCCGTGACTGAAGATTTGCGCGCCGCTGCTGTCGAACACTTTGACCATCAGGGTCAGGTTGTCAAGGATCAGGTTCATCGAGCGGCTTTGCGCTCTCGACGCGATGATCACTTGATCGCTCGGGTTGTACAGGCGTTTATCGACGGAGAGTGCGGAAACGGCGGAGGCGCTTTGGTTGTGCGCCAGCACGTTGAAGGTGGTGACGGCTTGCGCGAGATCGAGGTCATTGTCGGTGAGCACCGCTTTAACGGTGTATCGCGCCGGAACAATCGTGCCAATGGCAAACGGCGCGGTCACCGGCAGTTCCTCACCGGGCAGCAAGGTCACGCCCTGTCGGGTGACGCTTCCGACCAGCGCGTCTTTGGCGTCGAACACTTGCACGTTCAACGTGCCGCCGATGGTGCGCAAGACATCGGTATTGTTGAGGGTGGTTGTTACTTGCGCAACGCTGTTGGCCGGATAATCGGCGGCATCGGTAGCAACGGTGAGGCCGATCAGGTTGGCCACGAGAACATTCGGCACATCGAATGGCACGGTCACGTCACCCGGTGCAAAGCTGTTCTTGAAGCTCATGAAGCCGGAGTCAAGGGTCTTGCGAAGCTCGCCGAGTTGGAGGTTTTGTTGAGAAGCGTCGAAGCAAATCTGTTCGCCGTCAACGGTGACGTTCTCCAAACTCCACACGTATTCGGTGCGACCGTCAGCATGCGGAACAACGGCATTCGGCGTGCGGCTGGCGCCGCTCAAGTCCTGCCCGGGCTTGGCGAGCAAGTGGACATCGACGCCGATTGCGCCACAGGTGACGGGGGCTTGCCAAATGTCGCGCCCCCCGTCGTTGAACATCAGAATACGCCGGCCAAAGCGGTCGTAGGAAATGTAGTCGATGTCACTCAGGTTCGGACTGATGGTACGCGTATCGAGCATCAGGCTGATCTGGCCGGTGCGCGGCACCACCTGCGCCAGTGTGTGTTCTTCGCCGGTCTGGTTGATGCGCGCCCAGGTAAAAGTGGCGATATAAAAGTTGCCACCGCAGTCGCCGGTGATGTTCGGGAAGCCGTCGCCTTCAAAATAAGGATCAACAGTACCGTCGCCTTTCGAGAAAATCACCACCGACGAGCCGTCGGGCCGGATCATCGAGACGTAGTGATCCTCGTTCTGCACATAAACATTGTCGTTGGCGTCGATCGCCAGCCCGCGCGGCTGCGGCAGTCCCGCCGTCGCCACGACGCTAACCGCACTGGTGTCTTTATCGACTTTCAGCAACTTGTTCGGCGAGCCGACCAGGATGTCGTCGCGGCTGTCCACCTGGACACCGTTCGCTTGAGTAACGCCGAGGTCGGCAACCACTGTCTTGTTGCCGTCGAGGTCGATCTTGATCAACTCGAAGCGACTGGTTGTCGCGTTCTTTGACGGCATGTAGAAATTTTCGTTTGAGTCGGCAGCAAGGCCAAACGCCAGACTCATTCCATCGGCGACCGTCGTGATCGTGCCGTCCGGCGCGACCCGGTTGAACGCGGTTGGGCTGGTGTAATACAAAGTGCCGGCGCGATCGGCTGCCATCCCGCTCGGCCAGCCGCTGCCCACCAGCCTCCTGACCTGCCCGGTCTCGACGCGCGAGATCGACGTGAAATCGGCGCCCGACAGCTTCATGCACATCGGCAGAATTTGATCGCCGGGCGGCAACTGGTCTTTCAGCGCCACCAGCGTGCTGTTCGCCGCGCCGCCGACGTGAACGAAGTTGGTCACCACGCCTTCAACGCCGGCGCGCGAGACTTCGATCCGGAAGTCGCCACCATAAGGCAGCAACCAGGAACCGAAATCAAAGTTTGCGTATTGGTCTTCAGGCGGCAACGCCGCCATGGGCAGGCTGGTTTGATAAACGACGGTACCCGCGGCAGGCGGGGTCGCCGCTTGCTCGATCGTGAAACGGTAAATCGTATTCACAGAAGGAGGCAACACATACAGACTGCCGTCGGGCGTCGGCGCGATCCCGTAGAGCGGCAGGCGATAAACCGCTGCTACGACACCATCAATATCGATCGCGCTACCATCCGCCTCGATCCGGCTCAACACGCCGCCGTCAGCCGCCGTATAAAGACGGCCTGACGCATCCAACCCCAGTTTGTTCAGCCCTGCCAGATTATTGGCGATCGTGGTCAGCGTACCGTTGCTGTAGCGAACGACGGCGTTGTTGTTGCGACTGGCAACGGCAATATCGCCGTTGGGCAAAGCACGAACGCCCTGTGGACCACTCAAACCGGTGGCAAACAGCGTCCAGTTCGTTCCATCGTAGCGGCGCAACTGGCTGTTGCCACGATCGACGAATATCCACTGACTGCCGTCCAGCAACAGGCCGTTAAAGGCGTTGCTGCCGATAACGGTGGCCGTTGTACCGTCCGCCGCAATTTTATAAAGCTGAACGCCGCCGGTGGTTGTCCACAAGATGCCGCGGCTGTCGAACGCCAGATACTGCAGCGATGCGCTAATTCTTGCCAGCGTCGTCGGCGTAATTCCGTCGAAACGCATGACGGCGCCGCTGCCATTGTTGGCCACATAAAGCCGACCCAGCGCGTCGAACGCCAAGCCCTGCGGCCGGTTCAGTCCGGCGTAATCGGCGATGATGCTCTTGTCGCTGCCCACGGTTACCACCCGGTTGCCGTTGGAATCGCCTACCGTCAATGTGCCATCGGCACGCGCGGCGATGCCGGTAAAATTCAATCCGTTAAACGATGCCCACGATTGCACGCTGCCGTTCCATTGATAAATGGTATTGCTATAGACGCCAAAAAGCGCCCCATTCTGTATCGCAAGCCAACGCGGATAAAACGCATCACTCTGCTTGACCGGATAAGCACCCGGCATCAACGTATAAAGCCGACTGCCATTATCCGAAAACCAGAAAACACTGCCGTCCCAGACAATATCGCAAGGTCCGACAAAACCGGACAGCGTGCTTTGCTGTGTTCCGCTGCTGTCGTAGTGCCTGAGGTCTTGAGCGCCCGAATAAGTGGTATAAACTCCGCCGATCGCGTCACCGGCGAGGTCGGTCAGCTGCATTGTCAGCGCTAAAACCAGCGACGCCGCGCCGGTATCGCGATCCACGGAATAGGCTTTGTAGCCGCTGTTGTAAATCGCCACCAACAACTTGCCGTCGGCGCCAATGCCCAGGTTGTTAACCGTTCCGCCGACCGATAGTGCCAGCGGTGATTCCGTGCCGTTGCCGTCGATTACAGCCAGCGTGTAATCGCTGTAGCGTACCGCAATACGCCCGTTGAAATCGGTGACCAGCGTTGACGGATTCTTCGACAGCGCCGCAAACGGACTGACCGTGCCGCCGCTATCGAGCTTGACAATCTGTTTGCCGCTGGAATCGGCCACCAGGATATTGCCGGAAGCATCAACGCCGACACCGTAAGGATTGAATACGACACTGCCCAGTTTGGTCTGAACCCCATTCACGTCAATCCGATAAATGTCGCGCGAACTGATCGCAATCAAGCCGCCATTGACCGGGTCGGGAGCAATGTAATTCGCCGTAAAGCCGCTGGTCAATTTACGTGGCACACCGTTTTCGACAACGGTGATGAAATTGCTGTTGACGACATACACTTCGCCGTTCGTTCCGACCCGTACCTGCGACGGGTTGACCAGTATTGATTCGATAATCCCCTGCGAATTGCCGCTGCCATCAAACCGGCTGATGCGATTGGCGCCGTATTCGGTCACATAGGCATCGCCGTTATCTCTAATGGCTACACCGTAAGGATTGGAAAGACCCGACGCAAAGGTACTCTTGACCCCGTTCGATACACGGGTCACCGTACCGCCGCTGTAGTTGGCAATCAGGGCATTACCCGCCGCGTCAAGCGCGAGGCCATACGGTGAGGACAGGCCGGTCGCCACAACCGTTACTTCGTCCTGCGGATTCTTCATCCGCAAGGTGCCGTCGGAGTTGGCAATCCACAGATTGCCCGCCGCGTCGTACTTCATTCCCTGCGGGCCTTTGGCGATTCCCTGAGCAAAGACTTCCACCACGCCATTCGGCAGTACTTTGAGAATGGTGTCGTCGCCCTGGTTTGACACGAACAGATTGCCGCTGCCGTCAAACTTGAGGTCCGTCGGCTGGTTGAAGCCGGTCGCGTAAACACTGGTGGCTCCGCCCGGCGTCACCTTGACGATGGTGCCGTCGCCGCTGTTGGCAACGTAGAAATTGCCGGCGGCGTCGCGGGTGATTCCCTGCGGCCGGTTCAGCCCACTGACGAAGGTTGTGATGCTGCCATCAGTAGCAACCTTGCTCAGCGTATTGTCACCATAGTTGGTGACGACGTAATGACCAACATCGTCCTTGACCAGCGACACCGGGTTCGACAGACCGTTGCGCCACAGCACGGTTTCGACGCCGTTAACGTCGCGTTTGATAAGACGGTTTTCGGTAGCACCGGATATGCCGATTGTGCCGGTAATCAGCAAGCTGCCATCAGCGGCAACATCAATACCGTAGGTATAGCTCAGCGTCGTCAGCGTGTAAGTAACCACAATACCAGCTGGCGTAACTTCATACAATTTGGAGCCGACCGTCGTTACCCAGAGGTTGTCGTCGTGGTCGCGCGCCAGATCGGTGTTTCCGTTACCTGGCAGCGTCGCCACCACACTCATCGTCCCGTCTGGAGCGATCTTGATCAACTTCGCATCGCCGTAGTTCACTGTGTAAAGGTTGCCTTCGTCGTCGGCGATCAGGCCACGGGAATTGTTCAACGGCGCACCACTGGCACGCGAATTGACGACGGTCTGCAGCGCCGTCGAGACCTGCGTATCGGGATTGTCCAGCACGATCTTCAAATCGAGCGTACCGGGCGGGACCGGCCGGTTGCCGACGTTGGTCAGGTCGGCGGTGATTTGAATCGGCTGCTGGGTTCCGATCTGTGCCAGCGGCGGATTGGGCGATACGCCGCCGGCCAGCAGCGGCATCGCTTCGACGGTGAACGCGGCATCGCGCTCGGCCAATACGCGTCCGCTACCATCGGCGGCCAGCACATGCGCGGTGTAGTTGCCGGCAGGTTGCCGGAACAACAATTCTTCAAGCTTGACGCTTTGCAAGGTTCCGCCCGGAAAAACCAGCGGCAGGTTCGGCGGATTCTGCCCTAGCCCTCTGGCGTTGGCTTTCATTTCATAGACAAGATTGTGCTGCTCATCAAACACCTGGGCGCTGATCAGTAACGCGGCCGGCGAACCCGATGCATTGAAAATGCCGGCCATGATGCTGACTTCGTCGTTCGGCTTGTATGAGGGTTTGTCCGGCGTTGCCGATTCGATGGTGATGCCGGACGCCGCCGGTTGCGCCAGTTGAATATCCAGCGTCGCTTCTCCCGGCTGGTTCAAATGAACTTGCAGTGTTTGCGACAGATAACCGGAGGCGCTGATCAACAGTACGAAATCCGTACCGCCAATACCGCTGAGGGTGTAATGACCATCGTTGCCGGAGACGGCCTCGGCTATCTGCCCCTGTACGGCGATCAGCGCGTCGGCAATCGGCGCGCCGCTGGCGGCATCGGTCACCGTGCCGTTCAGGGTGTTACCGGTCGGCGAAAGCGTCAGCACGATATTGCCGACATCGTTGACGCCATTCACCAGAGTTCCGCTCAACACGGCGGTTTGATAACCGCTGGCAGTCAGCGTTAATTGAATCTGGCCGACGGCGGCCAAATTATCAAACTGAAAGGTACCGGCGACTGCCGTGGTTTGCGGCGGCGCTTGTGTGCCGTCGCTCAATGTTAAAGCGACGGTGACGCCGGCCAACGCCTGATTGGCGCTATCGACGACTTTGCCCTTCAGCGAAGTAGCGGGCGGCGTTACGCTGGTCAAGTATAAGGTCGGCGAGAACACGTAGTTGACGCCTGCTTCAAAGTTCACGTCGGCGGTCACCGTCCGGTAATTGGCGAGGCTGGCGGTGATGGCCGCCGGGCCGGCTTCGAGATCGGTGATCAGATAAGCGCCGCTGCTGTTGGTCAGCACGGAAACAGCGCCGACGGTAATGGCGACATTTGCCAATGTCGTGCCACTGCTGTTTTTGACGATGCCGGAGAGGCTGGCTGTCAACGGCGCTTTGGTGAGCCGGATGGTGCCAAGGTTAAGCAGTTGCCCGTCGGCGATGGTGACCGTACTCTCGACGCTTTGATAACCGGCTGCAGCAACGCGCACGGTGTAGGTTCCAGCGGGAACCCCGGATAGCGCAAAGAAACCGTCGCTTGTGGTATTAACGCTTGATTGATAACGCTCCTTAAGCGAAACATTGGCGCCGACGATCGGCGCGCCAGTGTAGTCGTCAACGACTTTGCCCTGAATATCACCTGTTGTCGGCGTCTGGCCAGTGGAGTACATGGTCGGCGAAAACAGATAGCTCTGCCCCGGCTCGAAGGTAATGTCGGTGGTTACCGTCCGATAACCACTGAGGCTGGCGGTAATCGTCGTCGGCCCGACATCGAGCCCGGTTAACTGATAGGCGCCACTGCTGTTGGTGATCGCCGAATTGACGCCGACAGAAATCACCACATTCGCCAGCGCAGCGCCGCCGCTGTTCCTGGCGACGCCCGACAGGCTGGCGGTCAACGGCGCGGCGGTCAGCCGAATGGTGCCGAGGTTGAGGATTTGTCCGGCGGTAACGGTGATCTCACTCTCGATGCTTTGATAACCGAGCGCGACAACGCGCAGGGTGTAGTTTCCTTCGGGAATGCCGGACAGCGCAAATGTACCGTTGCTGGCGCTATCGGCGCTCGATTGGGAACGCTCTTTGAGGGAAACGTTGGCGCCGACGATCGCGCTGCCGGTATCGTAGTCAACGACTCTGCCCTGAATATCGCCGGTCGTCGGCTCGGTCGGCGGCTGGGTTGCAACCCACAGCGCTCGCAGCGCCAGCGCAGTCAGGTAGGGATCGTTGTCCCAACTGCCGTTGGATAACTGCGTCGCTTTGAGAGCGTCAACGATGGGCTGAATCACAGCGGTTTGCGCTGTTTGCATCGACAGCGCCAGCAATGCGCAGGCGTTATCGAAGGTGTTGCCGAAGTGGAGGCTGGCGTTGCGTTTTGACAAAAGCCAGTTTTGGCTGGCTGTGGAGATCGCACCGGTCTGAAAGCGTGATGACCAGACGCCGGCAGCCTGCCCCGCCAACGAGGTCAAATAAACGGCGCTGCTATTGTCGATACTCCAGCCACCATCGGTTTGCTTGCTCTGCGCAAGGAAGCCCAACGCTGTGCTGACGGCGCTTCTGTCATAAGACGCGCTTTGGCCCAGCGCCATCAGGAGCCATGCGGTGTCCAGTGCGTTGCTGCCGAACTCTGCGATCGCACCAAAACCGTTGTCGCTGTTGCGCTGCGTCATCATTGCGGCGATGATCGCTGCGTCGCCGGTTTGCATTTGCTGATGCGCTATGGCTTGCCGCGCCAGCGGTTCGACCAGATTGGTATCGACGGCGTTGTCGATTTGCGCAGCAAGCGCGGAAAGTGCCGGTGAAGGAGGCGTAACGCCGAGCGTTTGCAACGTAGTCAAAACTTCTGCGTGGATTTGTAGCGACCGGGCTATCGAAGCGCTCTCATTGGCGAGCGTGCCATCGCTTCGGATTTGCGATTGCAGCCAGGAAGCGCCAAGCATGATTTCGGGAGAAAGCGTTTGCGTCCAACCATTGAATGACAACAACGCCAACGCCGCGCTTACGAACAGTTTGCCAACTCGACTCATGTCAAACCTCTTTGAAAACGGAATCCGAATTCCCGTTCAGGGCCGACGCGTTCTTCCTCTTCCACCCCAAACGGCTACACTTGAGAAACAGATGCAAAACAGTTACATCAATCGCGGATCAAGACTGGGCGTTTTCCATAACATTGATGCAATATAAATTATCTACACACGGGTAACATAGCGCAACACCTTTTTGAATGTGGATATTTGTGTTTTTCGCGTTTTGTTAAATTTAGAAACAAATATTGCAAATTTAATGACGTTTGTCGTTAAGCGACGACAAACCGGTTTGTTTGTGAGATGGATTTCCAACTCTGTATCCTGCGACTTCGCTCGGGATAGCGCGCGCAGAACGCGCTTCACTTGTCTTGACAGGTACGGCGGGACGCCCCTCCCGCTCTCGGAAGCGCCCCTCTAGAAAGAACAAAGCGAGCGGTTAAAAAAAACGCCCCGGGTTGCGGGGCGTTTTTTGTTCAGCATCCGCCGGATCAGGCTTTCTGCGGCACGAAAACCGCTTCGCTTTCGCGCGCTGTCGGCGTTTTCGATTTCAGCGCCGTCAGGATCGGTTTGATCGACGACACGATCATCGCGACCACGACCAGCATGAACAGCAGGCACAGCGTGAAATCGACGTAGTCGTTGGTGATAATTTGGTGCATCTGTTCCATTGACTTGGCCGGCGCCAGAATCTTGCCCTGCTCAGCCGCGTCGGAGAACAGCTTGGCATGCGCCCAGAAACCAATCTTCGGACTTGCGTGGAACAACTTTTGCCAACCTGCCGTCAACGTCGTCACCAGCAACCAAAGCATCGGTATCAGCGGCACCCAAACGTAGCGCTCTTTCTTCATCTTGATCAGCACACTGACGGCGAGAACCAGCGCGATTCCGGCCAGCATCTGGTTCGCAATGCCAAACAATGGCCACAGCGTGTTGATGCCGCCCAGCGGGTCGATAACGCCTTGATAGAGGAAGTATCCCCAAGCGCCGACGGCGATCGCCGTTGCCGCGAAGTTGCCGATCCACGAAGCAGAACGCCCCCATCCTTTCGAGATGGTTCCGAAGATGTCCTGGATCATGAAGCGGCAAACGCGCGTACCGGCATCGACCGTGGTCAGAATGAACAACGCTTCAAACAAGATAGCGAAGTGATACCAGAAAGCCATCATCGTTTTGCCGCCCAACACTGACGAGAAGATATGCGCCATACCGACCGCCAGTGTCGGCGCGCCGCCGGCCCGCCCCAGGATTGTCGTTTCTTTGATGAGATTGGCGGTCTCCTGCAACATTTCCGGCGTCACCACGAAGCCCCAGTTCGAAATCGTCTGCGCCGCATCGACCACTGTGCTGCCGACTACCGCTGCAGGCGCGTTCATCGCAAAATAAACGCCCGGCTCCAGCACGCACGCCGCAATCATCGCCATGATGCCGACGAACGACTCCATCAACATCGAGCCATAACCGATGGCGCGGATGTGCTTCTCTTTTTCGACCAGTTTCGGTGTTGTCCCCGACGACACCAGCGAGTGAAAGCCGGAGACCGCGCCGCAGGCAATGGTGATGAACAGGAACGGGAACAGGTTGCCGGCGAACACCGGACCGCTACCGTCGATAAAGCGGGTCACCGACGGCATTTGCAGATCGGGCGCCGCCACCATGATCCCCAGCGCCAGCGCCACGATGGTGCCGATCTTGAGGAAGGTGGACAGATAATCACGCGGCGCCAGCAGCAGCCACACCGGCAACACCGAAGCAACAAAACCGTAAATAATCAGCGCCCAGGCCAGCGTCGTTCCCTTGAGGTTGAAAAACGGACCCCAACTGCTTTCGGCGACATCACTGCCGAAGTACACGCACAGCATCAGCAGTACAAAACCAACGACGGAAACTTCAGCAACTTTGCCGGGACGAATGAAGCGCATGTAGATGCCCATTACGATTGCAATCGGCAACGTCATCGCGATCGTAAATGTCCCCCACGGACTGCCTACCAGCGCCTTGACCACAACCAGCGCCAGCACCGCCAGCAGAATGATCATGATCATGAAAATGCCGATCATCGCGATGATGCCCGGAATCTGCCCCAACTCACTGCGAATGATCTCGCCCAGCGAGCGACCGTCGCGTCGCATCGAAATGAACAGGATCATGAAATCCTGCACTGCGCCGGCGATCACCACCCCCGCCAGCAGCCACAACGTCCCCGGCAGATAACCCATCTGCGCCGCCAGTACCGGCCCGACCAGCGGCCCCGCGCCGGCAATCGCCGCGAAATGGTGGCCGAACAGCACATACTTGTTGGTCGGCACATAATCAAGACCGTCGTTGAGTCGGTGCGCCGGCGTCAACCGCGCGTCGTTCAACTCCATCACTTTGCGGGCGATGAAAAGACTGTAAAAACGGTAAGCGATCAGATAAACGCAGACTGCAGCGGTTATCAACCAGATAGCGCTGATCGTTTCTCCCCGGTTCAGCGCAATCACCCCCAGAGACCCCGCGCCGATGATCGCGATAACGCCCCAGATCAGCCATTGTTTGAGATTCTTCACAAAACTTCTCCTCATTGATCAAAATCAGGCAAGCAGCATCTCTTTGATGCCGGCTGCCGCTTCATCCGGAACCATCCCGACCACTACGCCGAGCGTTTTCCCGGAAGATAAAACCAAACCGATACGACGCAACCCCTTGAAAAACAGTTACAGCCCGCCATCACACTCGCTCCAGCCACGGCCATAACGCCTTTTGTCGCGCCGCTTTCTCCTCCCTCACGGTAACGCCGCTTGTGGCAGCGTCCTTTATGTTCTCGTCCGCGCCGGGGATATGAAGCGCCCAACGCAACGCTATCAGCATGAGCCGCCTCACGAGCCACCCATAACGGTGCATTCTGCTCCCGAGGTTTTATCGGCGTCAACAATTTTTACAAAACAAATGAGCGAAAAAGCGGATTCACCAACATATGGGCGCTGCTCCAAACCAACGGTATAGCTGCGCACTGCCCGATTTCGCTATTTTCACGTGTGAGAATGGCTGGCGAATAAACCAAAAATGGTTCAGAATATGGCTTGTGTTACCCAAGCTCAAAGCAGCCTTCTATGCTCAGCCGGGGTCAGGAGCGCCATCACAACCTGTGCGGGATTGGCTGCTGGGCCTGCCCAAGCCAGAGCGCGTCGAAATCGGTAGCGACATTCAGGCGGTACAGTTCGGATGGCCGATGGGCTTACCGCTGGTACGGCACCTACAAGGCGATCTTTGGGAAATTCGTTCCAACTTGGGTAATCGCATTGCCCGCGTGATCTTTGCGGTAGAAGGCGACACGATGTATCTGCTGCATGGCTTCATCAAGGCCACGCAAAAGACGCAGCCCGCCGATTTGGCGTTAGCGCAAAGGCGATGGAAGCAGATCAAGCCATGAACAATGTGTCTTCGCTTGAGGAAAGCAGATCTTTGGGGAAATGAAAGATGCGCTACACGAAACAATCTATTGATGCCAGATTCGTCGGTCAGGACTTTGACAATTTTCTGTGCGAAAACGACATTGCCGCCAAAGTGGAAGCGCTCGCCATTAAGAAAGTAGTGGTTGCGCTGCTACAAAACTCGGGCATGACGCAGGGGGAACTGGCTGAACGACTTCAGACCAGCCGCTCGCAGGTACGCCGACTGCTTGATCCCGAAAACACGTCCATCACTCTGTCCACCCTGCAACGCGCTGCTGATGTCACTGGCCATCGCCTGAAGATCGGGTTCACCCCTATCAAAAAGCGCCATTCTGCGGAAATGGCACGACGCAAACCCGCACAGTAAAACCAGAGAAGCGCAATGGAGTCATTTACTCAGGGAGCGCCCCTGCAAAATCTTCCTTGCTATTCTGCAGAACACGGAGTCCGCCTGAGTCTAAACACAACACGCAACAGGCTATGAACTTCGCACGGAATTATTTCCCGCTGCACGTCCAGGGGCCAACGAGAATGTGCGTATGGGAAGAGCGATACCAGGGCAGCGGGTTTTCGCTCTCCATCGCCTGCCCTCTTGTGCGCTCAAAGCCAAAGAGATAACGGCGATAAATGGAAGGCCTATCGGCCGGAAGCCATGAGTCGTAATCCATGTATAGCTGAAACCAGCAAGCTGAAAAATACAGACCTTTGCCGCGCCCCGGCTCCCAGCCTTCCTGCCACTGCCCGGCGAGCAGAAATTTTTGACGCCCGTCCTGCGAGCACACCGGAAAACTGAGCGCGCCATAGTCCGCCGCTTCCAGAGGTGGGGACAGCCGGGTTCCGTCGAAGAGCCAGATCGACCAGGACGTAACTCCCATCCCCTGGCCCTCATTGTTCATCACGGCAATCAGAAACTCCTCTTTTCCATCCCCGTTCATATCGAGCGCATCGACGCGCACGGGAAACCCGCTGTCGCCAAGCCGGTCACTGTCCAACCGCACCGGCGGAACCACCATTACGTTCCATTCCTTGATCGTTTCGCTGTTACGACGAAGGCGCGCCCGCATTTCAGCCGTTTCCATGGATTGCGACGTCTGGCAAACCGAAAATTCGCCCCCTTCGGGTAACCGCACAGCGACCGCTCGCTCGCAACCCCGCGCTTCTATTTTTTCGACCGGCAAACGATGACCGCATGGAACATCGCTTCGCCAGCCGCTCGGCTCTGCTGCGCCCGCAACCCTCGCAACAAACACAAGGGCAAGAAACGCGCAGGCAAAAGCTTTCATGGTTTTGGTTATTTCTTATCTGCCCATCGAGTTCGCGGGTTCACCTCGATGCGATCTACGCTTGCCTATCCTATTTTTTCGGATAACAGATGGCCTGTCCTACCAGCCCCTGCCCGCCATTTTTTCTTTGTCCTCCATTTGCGCAATGCTTTGTCCGCGCATGGCTTCGCCGAGCCCTTTGGAAACTTCGGCGATAAGCTGGGCGTTTTTATAGTTGGCAACGGCTTCAACGATGGCTTTTGCACGTTTGGCCGGGTTACTGGATTTGAAGATGCCGGAGCCGACAAACACGCCATCGCAACCCAATTCCATCATCAGAGCTGCATCGGCAGTAGTAGCCACACCGCCGGCGGCAAAATTGACCACCGGGAGACGCCCCAATTCTTTTACTTGCAGTATCAACTCGTAAGGAGCACCCAATTCCTTGGCAATGGTCATCAGTTCCATCGGTGTGGCGCCAAGCACCCGCCGAATATCTTCGTTGACTTGACGGATATGGCGCACGGCTTCGACGACATCGCCCGTTCCGGCTTCGCCCTTGGTGCGGATCATGGCGGCGCCTTCGCCGATGCGGCGCAAAGCTTCGCCCAAATTGCGCGCGCCGCAAACGAAAGGCGTTTTGAAATCATGCTTGAATGTGTGATACACATCGTCGGCAGGCGTCAGCACTTCGCTTTCGTCAATACAATCTATACCCAATGCTTCCAACACGCGGGCTTCGATAATGTGTCCGATCCGCGCTTTTGCCATCACAGGTATGGAAACCGCTTTTTGAATGCCGACAATCATTTCGGGATCGGACATACGGGCGACGCCACCCTGTGCGCGAATGTCCGAGGGAACGCGCTCCAGCGCCATAACGGCTACTGCGCCCGCTTCTTGGGCAATTTTTGCCTGTTCGGGGTTGACGACGTCCATAATAACGCCGCCGTTCAACTTCTTTATTATTTCGGTTTTAGCCTTGAAGGCTGCTTCTTTATTGAGTGTAGTCATAATTAAAGTATCAAGAAAATCCGCCGGGAAGGTTCGGAATGAAATCCCGGCCATTAAACATCATCTCGGAAACTCCAAACGCCGCAATTACGCGTCGTCGCCCTTTCTGTTCGGCGCTTCGTCCGCAACCGGCCCGCGCACTTTGGCAGCTTCCCGCACTTTGGCTTCGATCTCCTGCGCCACTGCCAGATTGGCTTTCAGGTAGTCGCGCACATTATCCTTGCCCTGTCCGATTTTTTCACCTTTGTAAGCATACCAGGCGCCGGATTTTTCAATGATTTTATACTGAACGCCCAACTCGATCAGCTCGCCCTCATGCGAGATACCCTCGCCGTAGAGAATGTCGAACAACGCCTCCTTGAACGGCGGCGCGATCTTGTTTTTGACGACTTTGACGCGGGTTTCGTTGCCGATCACTTCGTCGCCCTTCTTGATCCCGCCGATACGACGGATGTCCAGACGCACCGAAGCGTAAAACTTCAGCGCATTGCCGCCTGTCGTCGTCTCCGGATTGCCGAACATCACGCCGATCTTCATCCGAATCTGGTTGATGAAGATCACCAGCACGTTGGCGCGCTTGATGTTGCCGGTCAGTTTGCGCAACGCCTGGCTCATCAGCCGCGCCTGCAAGCCCGGTAACTGATCGCCCATTTCGCCCTCGATTTCGGCCTTCGGCACCAGTGCCGCCACCGAGTCGATCACGATGAGGTCAACACCGCCTGAACGCACCAGCATGTCGGCGATTTCCAGCGCCTGTTCGCCGGTGTCCGGCTGTGAAATCAGCAAATCGCCGACGTTGACGCCAAGCTTGCCGGCGTAAACCGGATCGAGCGCGTTTTCAGCGTCGATATATGCCGCCGTTCCGCCCATTTTTTGCGCCTCGGCGACCACTTGCAAACACAAAGTCGTCTTGCCCGACGCCTCCGGCCCATACACTTCCACCACCCGCCCACGCGGCAAGCCGCCGGCGCCGAGCGCGATGTCCAGCCCCAGCGAGCCAGTCGGGATCACCTGTAAATCGCCTTGAATCTGCGACTCGCCCATTTTCATGATCGAGCCTTTGCCGAACTGTTTTTCGATTTGCGCCAGCGCCGCTGCTAAAGCCTTGCCTTTTTCACCGCTACTGATTTTTTCTTCCGCTTTACCTTTTTCGTTTGCCATAGTGAAACCCATCCGTCGATTGAAATTCGTGAAACTTGCAGGAGTACGATTATCGCATAAAGCGCGCTTAGCTCGCCGCTGTCGCTTCCCCGTCGCGCAGTTTTTCGATCCCCTTGAAAATCAGGCTCATGCCGACGCCGATCACCGTCGCCAGCGCCATCCCCTTCAGCTCGACCGCGCCCATGTGCAGCTTGGCGCCGGAAACGCCGACAATCAGCACGACCGAGGTCAGAATCAGATTTTGCGCCTTGCTGTAGTCGACTTTGGCGTCAACCAGCACGCGGATGCCCGAAGCGCCGATCACGCCAAACAGCAACAGCGACACACCGCCCATCACCGGTACCGGAATCGCCTGAATCACCGCCGCCAGCTTGCCGGCGCACGACAACAAAATCGCCAGCACCGCCGCACCACCGATCACCCAGGTGCTATAAACTTTTGAAATCGCCAGCACGCCGATATTTTCGCCGTACGTCGTGTTCGGCGACGACCCGAAGAAGCCGGACAGTATCGTCGATACGCCGTTACCGAGCATCGAGCGATGCAGTCCCGGCTCGCGCATCAAATCCTTGCCGACGATATTGGCAGTCACGATCAGGTGCCCGATATGTTCGGCGACCACCACCAGCGCCGCCGGCAAAATGGTGAGAATCACGATCCATTCAAATTTCGGCGTATAAAACGTCGGCAACGCGAACCAGGCCGCATCGGCGACCGGCGTGAAATCCACCTTACCCATGAAAAACGCCAGCGTATAACCAGCCAGCACACCGATCAACACCGGAATAATCGCCAGAAAACCGCGAAACACAACCGACACCAGCACCGTCACCGCCAGCGTAAACAGCGAAATCGCCACCGTTACCGGGTCGGCGACCTCGCCCGCTTTCGGCAGCAACCCGGCCATATCGGCGGCCACTCCCGCCAGTTCAAGTCCGATCACCGCCACAATCGCACCCATTGCTGCCGGCGGAAACACCACCTTGATCCAGCCGATGCCGACCCTGGCGACGATCAACGAAACCAGACAAAACACCGCGCCCACCGCGATGAATCCACCCAGTGCCGCTTCATACCCGTACTGCGGCAAAATCAGCAACACCGGCGATAGAAACGCGAAACTCGATCCCAGATAGGCCGGAATCCGTCCTTTACAGATAATCAGATACAAAATCGTGCCGATCCCGTTGAACAGCAGCACCGTCGCCGGGTTGACCTTGAACAAGATCGGCACCAGAACCGTCGCCCCGAACATCGCGAACAAATGCTGAAAACTCAGCGGCAGCATCTCCAATAGCGGCGGCCGCTCCTCTACCCCAATGATTCGGCGCGTCATAACTTCCCCTTCCTTTTCTTCTCAATCGGCTGCATTGTATAGCTCCACCCCCGGTTTGGGGAGGCGATTTCCGGTGTTTCCACACGGCAAAAAGCCGCCCAATGCCCTGCGCATCCCGCCCGGAATTGTCGCCTTTTGTGTTGTCTCCGCCTTATTCCCACCGCCGAATGGTTGCGCTGCTTTACTCCACCTCCCTAAAGACGCTATAATTTTATATTTACCGATCTCGGGTTTATGCCCACTTTTTTACAAAGGATTCTGCTACATGCCTAACGTCCGCGTCCGCGAAAACGAACCGTTTGAAGCTGCTTTGCGCCGCTTTAAGCGCACCATTGAAAAAACTGGCCTGCTCACCGAACTGCGCGCCCGTGAGTTCTACGAAAAGCCGACCTCCGAACGCAAACGCAAAAAAGCCGCCGCCGCCAAGCGCCACCACAAGCGCCTGCGTAGCCAGCAACTGCCGCCGAAGCTCTACTGATCCCGGCGTACCCGAACCCAAAACAGCCCCTTTGCCCTCACTCTCTGTATGGGCAGTTTCTCGAAGCATCGCTTCAGCTTTATGGCGTCGCCCTCCGGCCGGCGCCGTTTTGGTTTCGTATTAACCCTTTTTTCATCACGTTTTACATCGCCCGAATCTCAGGTATCATCTCTCCCGTTTTTATATTCTTTTTTAGCAGGGGTGGATCATGGATGACGTACGTTTTGAAGTTCTCAGCCAAAGCAAGCTGGCAGCCGAACTCAATCCCGAACAATGCAAAATATTGGCCTCCCTCATCGAGATGCACGATTATCAGGAAGGCGATATTCTGGTTCACGAGCGGACATCCGACGAAAATCTGCAAGTCATCGTCAAGGGCTCGCTCGGCGTCATCAAGAACGCCGGAACTCCCGATCAAGTGCTGCTCAACACAATCACCGCCGGCAATTTTGCCGGTGAGCTGGGCTTCATGGACAATACCCAGCGCTATGCCTCATTGGTCGCGATAGCGCCGACACAAACATTCACGATCAGCCGCACTCATCTGGAGTCGCTGCTCGATAAAGAGCCCCGCATTGTCTATAACGTGATGCGGGCGATCCTGCGCGTTGCTCACCAGGTTCAGTACCGGCTGTCCATGCAGCAAACCGAGCTGGCCAACTACATCTACAAGCAGCAAGGGCGGTATTGAAATCGTAGAGCTTCAGGCACTGCCTTTGCCGTAAGTTGGAGCATTTTCCATCGACGTGAATACATGTCATTTTGCGCAAAGTCGCAGAATGACGATAGCGCGTTATCAACACCAGGAACCAGCCGCCATCCCCGGTTTGCGCTGCCGCGAAATACCTTTTAGCATTGCATAATTCCCTCCTGTTGATCGGCGGCTCCTCCTTATGAGTGACTTATTCACCGTCAAAGTCCCGCAAGCCTCGCAGCCGCTGGCGGAGCGCTTGCGACCGAAAACGCTTGACGAGGTGATCGGGCAACGGCATTTGTTGGGGCCGGGAAAACCGCTGGCGACGGCTTTCCATCTAGGCAAGCCACACTCGATGATTTTGTGGGGGCCGCCCGGCGTCGGCAAAACTACTTTGGCGCGACTGATGGCGGAAGCGTTTCACGCGGAATTCATTGCGCTATCGGCGGTGTTGTCCGGCGTCAAGGACATCCGTGATGCGGTGATTCAGGCGGAGAATACGCAGGCACAGATGGGGCGCTCGACGATTTTGTTCGTTGACGAAGTGCACCGTTTCAATAAGGCGCAGCAGGATGCGTTTTTGCCGCATGTTGAAAGCGGCTTGTTCACGTTTATCGGAGCGACAACGGAAAATCCGTCGTTTGAAGTGATCGGCGCATTGCTATCGCGAGCGACGGTTTATGTGTTGCAACCACTTTCTGCTGATGAGCTTGCGCAGTTGCTTGACCGAGCGTTGAAGGCGGCGCTGCCAGGGCATACACTGCCGGAGGAAGTGCGACAGATTTTGATCGCTTACGCCGATGGCGACGGGCGGCGTCTGATCAACCTCGTCGAACAGTTGGGCGTTGCGCTCGAAGAAGCCGCGCGTCAGGAAAAGCCAGTCACGCTTGATGCTGCGTTTGTCGAATCGGCGCTGGCGCGTTCGCTGCGGCAGTTCGATAAAGGCGGCGAAGCCTTTTATGATCAAATTTCGGCATTGCACAAAGCGGTACGCGGTTCGCACCCTGATGCGGCGCTTTACTGGCTGTGCCGGATGCTCGACGGCGGCGCCGACCCGCGCTATCTGGCGCGACGCATTGTCCGAATGGCATGGGAAGACATCGGTTTGGCCGACCCGCGCGCAACGCAAATCGTCAACGCCGCCGCCGAGACTTACGAACGCCTCGGCTCACCCGAAGGAGAACTGGCGCTGGCGCAAGCGGTTCTGTACTTGTCGGTCGCGCCGAAAAGCAACGCCGGTTATCTGGCGTATGGCGCGGCGCGCGCATTCATTCGTGCCGACCGCTCAAGGCCGGTGCCGATGCACTTGCGCAACGCACCAACGCGATTGATGAAAGAATTGGGCTATGGCCACGATTATCGCTACGCCCACGACGAAGAGGATGGCTACGCGGCAGGCGAAACGTATTTGCCGGACGATATGGCAGAACCGAACTGGTACCGCCCGACATCGCGCGGACTCGAAGCAAAAATCGGCGAAAAATTGGCGGAGTTACGGCGACGCGATCGGGAAGCGGGAAACAAGCGACGGACGGCGGGTGGGAAGAAGTAATTTAATCGCAGAGAATGCAAAGAGCGTAAAAAATATCTCACGTGAAGACGGATGTCATTCTGCGCAAAGCAAAGCGAAATCGCAAAATCCACAAACCCTCTCCCCTCGTGGGAGAGGGTGGCCAAAGGCCGGAAGAGAGGGGGGATCTCTGATTTCTGATCTTTGCGGTTAAAACATTTTTGAAGAAAAACTTATGACGATACTAACGCTTTTGATGCTGGCTCTTGCGCTGGCGGCTGATGCCTTCGCCGTGGCAATCACCGCCGGCATTCAGTTGAAACAGGTGACCATACCGCAGACACTACGAATGGCCGGAACCTTCGGCGGCTTTCAGTTCGGAATGCCGATCATCGGCTGGCTGCTCGGCGCCGGCGTTTACCGTTATATTGAAGCGATAGGTCATTGGCTGGCGTTCGGATTGCTGGCGCTGGTCGGTATCCACATGCTGAAAGAAGCGTGGGATCATCGCAAACTTGAAGATGGCGCGCCGCGCCCCGACCGCACCGATCCGACGCGAGGTCGTACCTTGATACTGCTGGGTATTGCAACCAGTATCGACGCGCTGGCAGTGGGATTGTCGTTCGCGCTGATCGACATCGGCATCTGGCTGCCGGCGCTGGTTATCGGTATCGTCTGCTTCGGCGCGACCGCTTGCGGTATGCACCTCGGGCGTTTGGTGTCCGCCAAAGGTCATTTGGGTGATAAAGCGACTGTTATCGGCGGCCTGGTGTTGATCGCCATCGGGATCAACATTCTTAGAGAGCACGGCGTTTTTTGACAACGCCTAGTGTAGGGGCGGGTTTCAAACCCGCCTTTGTGTAATTCACACAAAGGCGCGGAGAACGCGGAGAATATTTCCGTCATTCTGCGCGAAGCAAAGCGGAGTCGCAGAATCTACCCGGTGTCTGGATTGCTTCGCTACGCTCACAATGACGCATTTCTGCCCCCTGCCTACAACTTCCCCCCACACGCCGCAACGAACAATCCCAAATTTCCCCCGAAGGTTTGTCGATAAACGCCGCTTCGGCGAAGCGCGGTGAGGCGAGCGAACAGGCTATCGCTACGAACTGCGGTAAAGGTATCAAGTATTTTCTGGTTTTCCAGCGTGAGTTGCGGGCGCAACGCGCGTAGCGCGGTCAGGTTGCGCGTGTTCCATGCTCTGAACTGCCCGTCGAGCAACATGCGAGCGCGGGTAAGACGGGCAGCGAACCCGAGGTTGGCGCCCATCTGGTTTTTCGTATGCTGGCGGTACAGTACACTTGGATTGGGATCGTAAAACACAGCGCCGCCACAACCACTAACGACAAGATAAGTCCACCAGTCATGCGCCGGAATATCGACAATACCGACGCTTTTCAGTAACCGACGCGCCTCTTCGTTGAAGAGCATCGTGTTGCCACCGCCAATGCTTTGAACAAGCGCGTTGGTAAAAGCGGGCGGTCGCGTGAAGCGCGGTGAGAAGCCGAGCGAAGCACCGGATTCGTCAATCAACTGAGTGCGGGAAGCGTAGAGCACGGGTTTTTCGGAAGAGATCGGTGAAACAAAACGCAATGCCCGCTCCAGCTTGTCCGGCTCCCAAAGGTCATCCTGATCGCAGTAAGTGTAATAATCGGCGTGAACAATGTCCTGGCACAACAGCGTCAAAAAATTGGCAGCGAAACCGCGCTGCGGACCGTCAGTGATGTACAAACGATCAGCCCCCCATTGCGATTGGTGTTCTTTGAGAATCGCGCGGGTGCGATCGGTCGAGCCATCATCGGCAACGTACACCTTCCATTGCGAATGGGTTTGACAGGCGATCGAATCCAGCTGCTGCGCCAAAAAGGCTTCGCCCTGATAGACACAGAGCAAAATGGCGACAGTCGGTAAAGAAGTGTTAGGAGTGGTGGTCATCGAAAAAAAAGCTGAACCTGTTCGCTTGATCGCCCTGACGGCGCGGCGCGAGCATTACTTTAGCGCGTTTTCAGCGGATGTTATCGGTTTTTGAGGTACAATTGCGCCCTTGCCGGAGGGATGGATGAGTGGTTTAAGTCGCACGCCTGGAAAGCGTGTTTAGGGTAATACCCTAACGCGGGTTCGAATCCCGCTCCCTCCGCCATGACTATAGCATAACACTCAGATAAGACGGTAATCCTTGAGCCGTGCTTTGTCTGATTTACTTACCGCTCTCCGATCCATGGTTCCTGACATACATGTAACCGCGCCCGCGCAGGCCAACAATGCGGGCTTGGCCATCGGAATGGTTGCCAAGTTTTTTGCGCAGGTTGCTGATGTGGACATCGAGGCTGCGATCGTAAGCCATCGGTTTACGGCCAAGCGCCGCTTTAAACAACTCGGCCTTGTCGATGGGTTGATCAGGTCGGGCCAACAACGCTTCAAGAATACGGCCCTCCGTCAGCGTCAGCACGATGCTGGTCGACTGGCCACGCAACGCGACGGTGCCGCGCTGCGTGTACAGTGTTACGTCGTCGAGGGTCAAAACAGACGGCGTATCGGTTGAAGCGACAATAACGCGGCGACGCAACAGAACGCGCAGACGGGCGGTCAGTTCGCGCGGGTCACAAGGCTTGGCAAGATAATCATCGGCGCCCAGTTCGAGACCCAGAACGCGATCGAGCGGTTCACCACGCGCCGACAGCATCAACACCGGCAGCGACGGGAAAGATTCGCGCAAGGTTTTGAGCAAATCGAGACCGCTGCCGTCGGGCAGCATGACATCGAGGACGAGCGCATCGGGCAGGCGGTCGCGCAACGAAGCGAGCGCCGAGCGCGCGTCATGGCAGCAACGCACAGCGAAACCATCCTGGGTCAGCCAGTCAGCAAGCAGTTTGCTCAGTTCCTGGTCATCGTCAACGAGAATGAGGGTCGGGGTTTCGTTCATCGCGCAAAAGATCGTTGTTGGCCGAGTTTACCGCAGGAAGGCTTATCTCGACTTGAAAACCGCCATCGGGCGGCAGGCTGAAAGTGATGGCGCCACCGTGGCGTTCAATGGCGCGTTTGGCGATTGCCAATCCCAAGCCGTAGCCGATCGCTTTTTGGCCGGGTGCACGCAAAAACGGCTCGCCTAAACGCGACAGCAATGCAGGATCACAACCGGGGCCGTGGTCGCGCAGGCGCAGCGTGTGCGTTGCGCCATCAGTAGAAAGGGTCATGTCGAGGGCTGCATCCGGAGGGTTGAAACGCACTGCATTGCGCAACAAATTGGACAAGGCTTTTTCAAGCCAGGTTGGCCAACCGTTTACCCACAGGTTGGCTGCAATTTCCCGTTTGACCGGAAGGTCGGGAAATTCGGTCAGCGTTTCGTGAACCAATGCGCTGAGATTGATCGGCTGTGCTGCCTCGGGCAGTGAGTCAGAATGCGAGCTGAAGCGCGATAAAGTCAGGATTTCGTCGATCAGCCGGTCAAGGCGATCGCATTCGCGTTGCAGTTTTTCCCAGGTTTCCGGTGAGGCCTCGCTCGCTTCGGCGCGACGCTCGGCAAGTCCCAGCGCAACCCGCAGCCGCGCCAGCGGCGAGCGCAGTTCGTGCGACACATCTCGCAGCAACTGACGCTGGCTGGCGATCTGCGTTTGCAGGTGCTCTCCCATCTGGTTGAAGTCGCGAGCGAGCATACCGAGCTCATCGCGGCGGCGGCTGATATGGTTGAGTTGGGCGCTTTGATAATCGGTCTTTCCGAGCTTTTCAACCGCATCGCGCAAACGGTGAATCGGCCGGGTGATCGACAAACTCAAAAGCCAGCTTGCCAGTGTGACAGCAAACAACGCAACCACCGCATTGACCGGCAACAGCACATACGCGCGCCAGGCGTGTACCCGATTGGTCGGCAGCAGAAACCGAAAAACGTAATGGCCGCCATTTTCCGAAGTGTATTCGTGCGTAAGGCGATGGTAATCCTGGTCGAGGCGACCGGTTCCCATACCGTGTCCTCTCGCCTGCCCCACTCCCATTCCCAATCCTTGCCCTCTGCCGAGGCCCATCCCTTGCCCCATTCCCGGTCGAATATCCCGGCGCGACATCAAAGGCGTCAGCAAATCGCCGTCGGCGGAAAGAACGCTGGCCTGGATGTCGTTGTCGCGGGCTTGCTGCATCGAGAATTGTTGCGCCGCATCAAGGCCATCGCTTTCGTAGAGTACTGACCATTGCGGTGCATAAGAAGACAACCCTGGATAAAACAACATCAACCAGCGATCCTCGGTCATCCAGCGACCAAGCGCAAATGTCAACCCGCCGATCAACACGACGGCAAGCCAAAAGCTCAAGAAAATTTTCCAAAACAGTGAGCGCATCTAAGGAAGGTTAACCCAAATTTAAAATTATTGCACTTGGCAACGAAAAGGGGCGCAGAAAAATGCGCCCCTGTGAAAACGAGCCGATTTTACAATGCGGTTAAATCAGTTCATCCGTTGCTCGAACCACGCATCCCGTTGTGCCTTACGCGCATCGAAAATCGCTTGTTGTTCCGGCGTCAAGACAGCGCGGATCTTCGCATGCGTCTCTTCGCGCTGCTGAATCATGATGTCACGGACTTGCGTTTTCTGCGCATCGGTGAGATTAAGCCCGTTCACCACCGCCATGCGTCCGCTGCCGGAGCCGCGCGCCATACCTGCACCTGTACGGGATGGACAAGCAGGGCAGTTGGCAACCGGGCAGTTACCGGCATTCGCCCCCTGACCCATCCCTTGCCCTCTCTGCCCTTGCGCCGAAACGCCCAACGCCATGCCGGTAGCAGCCAGAGCGATAGCGGCTATGATAAGTGTCCTTTTCATGGTGTGTTCCTTTCTTAAGGGTTGTCGAATACGTATCGGATACGTGACGCCAGTATGGAACGCCCAATGTTAAGAGGCGTAAAGGGAGTGTAAAGATTGGGTAAAAGTTATACGAAAACCATAAAAAAGGAGGCGATAAACGCGCCCCCTGCTGGAACGTCCCTGCGGTTTTTATAACCGCTTGTGGTGTTTATGATGCTGCCCACCCCCGGCTTGCTGCTTTTGCGCGTTGGCATCAAAGGTCGCCTGTTGCTCCGGCGTCAGAATGGCGCGAATTTTCGCGTGCGTATCCTCACGCTCTTGCGTCATGATGTCGCGAACTTGCGTTTTCTGCGCATCAGTGAGATTGATATCTTTCATCATACGACCGCCGCCCATCATGCCGGGCTTGTTGGCGTCAAAGGCTGTCTGCTGCTCTGGCGTCAAAATGGCGCGGATTTTTGTATGTGCGTCCTCCCGATGCTGTGCCATGATGTCTTGAACTTGTGCCTTCTGGGCATCAGTAAGGTTAAGACCGGCCATCATGGCCATGTGCCCCCCGCCGGGGCCTTGTCCCGCCATACCTGCGGCGGCGGGGCAGCCGGCAGCAGGGCAATTGGCAGGATCGGCTTTTGTTCCCTGCGCCGTAGCGCTTAGCGTCATCCCGGCAGTGGCGGCCAGAGCAATGGTGGCAATAATCAGAGTTTTCTTCATGGTGAATTCCTTTCATAAAGGTTGTCGAATACGTGACGCCAGTATAGAAAATTCAGCGTTAAGAGTTGTCAAGGGAATGTAAAGATTGGGTAAAAGTTTTCCAGGCGCGCCCGCAAAAAAAGCTCCCCGTACCGCTCAAAGCCTTGTCGGCGACGCATCACTATCCTGTCCATTCAGATAATCCTGCAAAAACAACACCAATCTCCGAACTTCATCATCAGAGAGTTCCGCGGGGTCGCCATATTCCGTAATCGCTTTTACGTGGATTGAAAATCCTTGTTCAACCCAGGCGCAAAAATCGGCATCGGAAAGAGAGATTTGTTTCATGGCGCACTATCCGCCAGCTTCGAAGAAGAAGCGCCACCCGCCAACTTTTTTATTGCGAGCGGAACATATCCATCCCAATCCTCACACTCGCCGCGCCGTGCCGCCCCTTCCAGACTGGAGATGAAATCGCGCATCAAAGCCATGCTTTTGAAAAGACCGGATTTGTTCAAATAAGTGTTTATAGCTTCTTTTGAATCCTTCAGGATAATTTCCGTTTCAATGATGGAATACCCTCCCTCCGGATTACCGAAGTCAAAGCCATCCGCGCCGACGTTGAATCCGTCATGAGCGAGTTGTATTTCGATGAGAATCGGTTTCTTCGTCGCTACTCTTGGAGAATTGAAATAATCCATGACCAATTTCAATTCGACCGGCGCATGCACATGAATTGTCGCACCGTTATATTCAGTCTCCGTATAGGCTTGCATTCGCTCAAGCAAACTGCTCAAATGCAAATTATCCCCATCCCATTCGTGAGGCCAGACATCCCCTCCCAGCCCGACGTACTCCATTCCATATTTCGCCGAAATATCGGATATGTTTTTCCAGTTTTCCTTCACCAGATACCATCTGTTCATTTTGCGTATCGTTGAATATTTATCGATCCCGTAGCTACGCGCAGCCTCACCTCGCCGTCGGCAGCTTGCCTTGAACGCCTTCAACGTAGTAGCCCATTTTCAGCAAGGCATCGTCGGTAATGACTTGGCCGTCGGCCAGGCGCTCTTTGCCCTCGTTGTCACGCATCGGGCCGGTGAACGGGTGCAGTTTGCCAGAAGCGATGTTGGCTTCGGCGGCATTCATCAGCGCCACAACGTCAGCCGGAACAACAGCGTTGATCGGGCCAACCTTGATGAAGCCGCCCTTGATGCCGCCCCACACTTTACCCGGCTTCCAGTTGCCATCCAGCACCGATTGCACAACGTCTGCGTAGTAATTCTCCCAATGGTGGGTGACAGCCACGAGTTGCGCATGGGGGGCGTATTTCGACATATCGCTGTGATAAGCAATCGCATAAACTTTTTTGGCTTCCGCCGCCTGAACGACGGCGGTTGAATCGGAATGGTGGGTCAGAACATCGGCGCCCTGCGATACCAGCGTGTCGGCGGCTTCGCGCTCGCGTCCCGGGTCATACCAGGAATTGACCCACACGACTTTGACCTGCGCGTTCGGATTGACGCTCCGCATTCCACGCGTGAACGCATTGATGCCCATAACCACTTCCGGAATCGGATAGGCGGCAACATAACCGGCGACATTGGTTTTGGTCATCTTGCCGGCAATGATTCCGGCAAGGTAACGCCCTTCGTAGAAACGAGCGTTGTAGAAACCCATGTTTTTGGCGGTCTTGAAGCCGGTGGCGTGTTCGAAATAAGTTTTAGGAAACTGGTTGGCGACTTTCAGTGTCGGGTTCATGAATCCGAACGAAGTGGTGAAAATCAGCTTGTGGCCGCTCTGCGCCAGATCGCGGACCACGCGCTCGGCGTCGGCGCCCTCGGGTACGCTTTCGATGTATTTTGTTTGAATCCGGTCACCGAACTTCTTTTCGAGAGCAACGCGCGCCTGATCGTGCTGAAACGTCCAACCGGCATCACCGATCGGGCTGACGTAAACGAAGCCGATCTTCAACGGTTCGGCTTTGGCGGTTTTCCCCTGCGCGAAAGCCGTCGTCGATACGACCGATACGCAAAACAGCGCGGCGGTAGCAATCAGAAAGTTTTTTAGACGAAGTGGTTTCATCGGTTTCTCCTCGGTTGAAATTCGGTCGGCGGTCAGGTCAGCGGTTCGGTTCAGGTCAATCGCCCGGATGAAACGGCTTGCCGAGCGATACCGGCGCGTTCAGTCGAACGGTCAATACATTGCGTGAGATTAACACGAGCACAACGATGGTCGCCAGATAAGGCAGCATCGACAAAAATTGGGGTGGGATGGCTGTCCCCCAAGCCTGCACCTGAAACTGCGCCAGTGTGACGAAGCCAAACAGATAAGCGCCGGCCAGCGCCCGCCAGGGTTTCCAGGTGGCAAACACCACCAGCGCGACAGCGATCCAACCGCGACCGGCAATCATGCCCTCCGCCCACAGCGGCGTGTAGGCAACGGCCAGATAAGCGCCGGCCAGCCCTGAGCAAAGCCCGCCAAAAAGAACACAGAGATAGCGCACGAAAATCACCGGCAAGCCAATGGCGTGAGCGGCCTGCGGCGATTCGCCGACGGCGCGTACGATCAAACCGGCGCGCGTACGGGTCAGCACCCATTGCGTCAGCGCGAACAGCACCAGCGTCAAATAGACGATCGGGCTATACGAGAAAAGCAATTCGCCAACGATCGGAAGGTCGGAAAGGCCGGGAAGATGCAACACCGGCAACCCGCCGATAACCTTGGCGACGTAATCACGGCCGACGAACGAAGCCAGTCCGATACCGAACAGCGAAAGCGCCAATCCGGTAGCGACTTGATTGGCCATCAGCGACAATACGATGAATGCGAATACCAGCGCCAGCACTACTGCAGCGGCCGCGCCGGCGGCGATCCCCTGCCAGGGCGAATTTGTATTGACGGCGACGATGAACGCTGCCACGGCGCCGACGGTCATCATCCCTTCGACGCCGAGATTCAACACGCCCGATTTTTCGGTGACGAGTTCGCCGAGGGCTGCGAGCGCCAGCGGCGTGCCGGCGGCAAGCGTGAGAACGATCAGGTTGACGAAGGATTCCATCAGTGGTGTGACGCCGGCAACGCCGGCTTGTCAGGTTCAAGCAAAGGTGGTACAGATTCAACCGCAGCCAGGCGGGAAAACACGAAGCGCAACCGATAGCGGATAAAAACATCTGCCCCCAGCAGCACAAAGAGCAGCGCGCCCTGAAAAAGGCCGGTGATTGCCGACGGCAGTCCCAAATGGACTTGCGCCGCTTCGCCGCCGAGATAGAGCAGCGATAGCAGCAAACCGGCGAAGACGATACCGATCGGATGCAAGCGTCCGACGAAGGCAACGATGATCGCGGCAAAGCCGTAACCGGGCGACACCGAAGCGGTCAACTGGCCGAGCGGTCCCGCGATTTCGCAAGCGCCGGCGAGCCCGGCGCAGGCTCCACCGAGCAATAAACCCAACCACACTGTACGGTTAACTGGAATGCCAGCGTACAGCGCCGCTTCCGGCGCCAGCCCCGTCACCCGCATCTGGAAACCGAGCCAGCTTTTTTTGGTGAAGAACCAGCACAGCAGCGTCACACCCAGCGCAAAAAAGATGCTGATGTTGAGACGGCCTTCGTCGCTCACCGTCGGCAACAACGCCGAAGCAGGGAAAAGAATGGATTGCGGAAAATTATAGCCTTCGGGATCGCGCCAAGGGCCGTGGATCAGATACGACAGAAGGTAACCGGCAACGTACACCAACATCAGCGAAACCAGTATTTCGTTGGCGCGAAAGCGCGTGCGAAGAAACGCCGGAATCGCGGCCCAGGCGATACCGCAAACCGTACCGCTGACCAGCATCAGCGGCAACAGCCAGCCTGCTTCAACGCCATCAAACGCCAGCGCGATGCCGGTAGCGCCAAGAGCGCCGAGAATGAGCTGGCCTTCGGCGCCAATGTTCCAGACGTTGGCGCGAAAACCGGGTGCCAGCCCGTTGGCGATCAGGATCAGTGGTGAAGCCTTCAGCAGCAGCTCGCTGACGCCGTACCACGAATTGACCGGGCCGATGAAGAAAACAAACAACGCTTGCCAAGGATCAAAGCCGAGCCACGCAAAAACGGTAGCACCGATGACGAGCGTCGCCAGCAACGCGGCAAGCGGCGACAACCAGGTCGCCAGACGCGACGGTTCGGAGCGGGGTTCGAGGCGCAGCATCATGCAGCGGCAGGCGCAACGAAAGAACCGGCCATCATCAAGCCAACCTTTTCCGGCGTCGTTTCGCGGGTAATCAGCGGCGGCGACAAGCGGCCTTGCGCGATCACTGCCAACCGATCGCAAATCTCGAAGAGTTCGTCGAGCTCTTCCGACAACACCAACACGGCGACGCCCTGTGTTCGCAAGTCGATCAATTCCTGACGAATCTGGGCAGACGCGCCGACATCGACGCCCCAGGTTGGCTGCACAACCAGCAACACGCGCGGGTTTTGCCGCACTTCACGACCGATGATAAATTTTTGCAGGTTACCGCCCGACAAACTTTGCGCCAGCGCGTGCGCTCCACCCGCTTTGACGCCGAAACGGGCGATGGTTTCCCGCGCGTAGCGACGAGCGGCGCCGGAACGAATCACGCCATAACGCACCAGATTTTGCCGATGCGTCGTAAGCAGCGTGTTTTCGGTGAGCGTCATCTCCGGCACCGCACCACGCCCCAGACGTTCTTCAGGAATGTAGGCCAGCCCCAGATCGCGGCGGGCTTCGGTCTTGAGCGCGCCTGCTGCCGCGCCGCACAACTGGATGGCGTGCCGTTGCGCTGCCGGAAGCTGTTTTTCACCAGACAAAAGCGCCACCAACTCGCGCTGACCGTTGCCAGACACCCCGGCAATGCCGACGATTTCACCGGCGTGTACGTCCAGCACAATATCGGAAAGTGTCATCCCGAACGGATCGTCAGGAATGTAGCTCAACCGGTCGATCACCAGTTGCGCATTCCCGCGCACCACCGGATGCAGTTTCGGGTGCGGTAATTCGCTACCCGTCATCATCCGCGCCAGCGACGCACCGCTTTCTTCGGCGGGAATGCAGGCGCCGGAGACGCGACCGTTGCGAAGCACGGTGGCGCGTTGGCACAAAGACCGGATTTCATCGAGCTTGTGACTGATGTACAGAATGCTGCATCCTTCGGCAGCGAGCAGGCGCAGCGTTTCAAACAGTTTTTCGACGGCCTGTGGGGTCAGCACCGAGGTCGGCTCGTCCATGATGAGCAATCGCGGCGACTGCAACAGACAACGGATGATTTCGACCCGCTGGCGCTCGCCAACCGACATTGAGTGAACATGGCGATCGGGATCAAGCGGCAAACCGTAATGTTGTGACAACTCAGCGATGTGCCGACGCAAGACATCGCCACGCCAGCGCTGGACGCTGCCCAATGCGATGTTTTCAGCGACCGTCAGTGTTTCAAACAGCGAAAAATGCTGAAACACCATGCCGATACCCAGCGCGCGCGCCTGCGCCGGATGGTGGATCGTAACCGGTTGCCCTTCCCAACGGATTTCGCCAGCATCGGGCGTAACGGCGCCGTAAATGATTTTCATCAGCGTCGATTTGCCCGCGCCGTTTTCGCCCAACACGGCGTGAATTTCTCCCGGCATTACGTCAAGACGAATATTGTCGTTGGCAACGACACCCGGATAGCACTTGGTAATGCCTGATAAGGACAATCGGGGAACAGACGCGGAATGTTGCGCGGGCACGGCGGAGTGTTGGAATCAGTGAGAATTTTGTATTATAGCGAAGCCGCCGTTCTGATGGAAATTGGAAAATTCTTATTGGAAAATACTGTCGGGAAATACCATGAAGGTCAGCACGCTGATAAAAAGGCCTTGCCGTCGGCGCTCACCGTTTACGCGGAAGACGCCGAAAAGTCAACAATGGCCAACAGCGCGAGGCGTTCAAAATCCGCACATTCGCAGCAAAAAGCGCCCTGCCGTGATCCATGCCTACTCCTGCACACAGTTATCCACAAAAATTGTGGATATCGGCGCCGCTCCCTTCCAGCGCTCGATAGGTTGAATTGAGGTAAACTCCTTTTCTTTTTGAACTCCCTGCTCCACTTTTGTCAAACACCGGCGGCAGCCGATAAGTAAACCCGGAAAGAACGATTCACCATGTCCGACACGATTCTGAAATGGCAAATCCTCCGACGACTGTGGCCAGCGATGCTGGCAATGGCGGCGGTGGTCGTGTCGTCGAACTGGCTGGTGCAGTTTCCGATCAACGACTGGCTGACTTATGGCGCGTTCACTTATCCGCTGGCGTTTCTGGTTTCGGAGTTAACCAACCGCCGTGCCGGGCCGCAAGCGGCGCGGCAAGTGGCTTGGCTGGGGTTTGCGCTGGCGATCTGCGTTTCGGCGCAACTGGCGCCAGTACGAATCGCAGCCGCTTCCGGTCTTGCTTTTTTGTGCGCGCAACTGCTGGATATTTCGGTGTTTCACCGGCTGCGTCGGCAAAGCTGGTGGCGAGCGCCGCTGATCGCGTCGGTGCTGGCGTCCATTCTCGATACGGCGATCTTTTTCAGTTGCGCTTTCGCCGGTACCGATATGCCTTGGTTAACGCTGGCCGCAGGCGATCTGGCGTTCAAGCTGACGATGGCGATATTTCTGCTGATGCCGTTCCGGCTGCTGCTGCCGATGGTACTCGGCACTCGTACCGGCGCCTCCCCTTGATTTCATGATCCGGCTGGCCATCGCACGGCAGCGTTATAACCCACATGGCGGCGCCGAGCGTTTTGTCGCGCGCGCGCTGGAAGCGCTAAGCGCCGAAGGACGAGTCGCCGTCACGCTGCTGGCGCGCGATTGGCCTGAGGGGACAAAGTCCGATTGGCGCTTTCAGCGAATCGATCCTTTTTATCTGGGACGCACCTGGCGCGAAGCATCGTTCGCTCGCGCGGTTCGTCGTCAGGCAACGGAATACGATCTTCTGCAAAGTCATGAGCGTATTCCCGGTGCCGCGATTTTTCGTGCCGGCGACGGCGTTCATGCAACTTGGCTGGAACACGATGCACGCACGCGCAGCACGATAGGCCGAATGGCATTGCGCTGGAGCCCCTACCACCGTTATCTCTGTCGGACCGAGCGCGCGATGTTCACACATCCGGCCCTGCGCTACGTGATCTGCAATTCCCGGATGGTGCGCGACGATATTGCCGCGCGCTTCGGCGTGCCCGCCGAAAAGCTGGCGGTGATTTATAACGGTGTAGACACCGCGGCCTTCCATCCCGATGTCGCGCACGATGCGGTATGTGGCCGCAATAAAACGCGCGCGCGCTGGCGCATCGACAATGAAACACCGCTGCTGGCTTTCGTCGGCTCTGGCTTCGCGCGCAAGGGCGTGGAAACCGCGTTGCGAGCAATCGCGCCGTTGCCCCCTGTTCATCTGGTGGTCGCTGGTGAAGACAAACGGCGAGCACGGTATGAAGCGTTGGCGCGGGAATTGGGAGTGGCGTCGCGGGTACGCTTTCTGGGGGCGGTTGACGACGTGAAGTCGGTCTATGGCGCTGCCGATGCGTTCATTCTGCCGACGCTATACGACCCGTTTCCCAACGCCTGTATTGAAGCGCTGGCCTGCGGCTTGCCGCTGCTGACAAGCACGGGTTGCGGCGCGGCGGAATGGATATCTGAAGGTCGTAACGGCTGGGTACGCGATGCGCTCGATGTACCAGGCTATCAATCCGTCCTGAAAGACTGGCTGGCGCGCCAGGGAACGGAAGAAGGCCGCCACGCCTTGCGCGCTGCGGCGCGGGCAACGGCGGAACCTCACACCTTGGCAGCTATGGCCGTAGCGTTGTCTTTGATATATTCGCAATTAGTGATATGATTTAAAACCGTGGGTGATCGGGCTTTTGTAGCGGGATTAAGCAGTTGGCGAAGGAACTTCTTGTTGTTATGAATGCCTATCCGGAAATGCAACAGGATAGCAAAGGATATTCGTTATGGCGCACATAGAATGGACTGACGAACTGAGTGTCGGCATCGAAGCGATCGATAAACAGCACCAGCGGATTATCGAGTATGTCAATAAGCTTTATGATAATTTGCACGACCGCCAGGCAATGGCCGATGTATTAGCGGACACGATTGAATATACGGAATCGCATTTCGGCTTTGAAGAAGCGATGATGGAAGAGTCGGGGTATCCCTATCTACGGGCGCACAAACGTATCCATGACCTTTTCGTTCGTCGCGTCGCAAAATACAAAGAACGATTTCTGGCCGGTGAAGACATCGGCGAGGAACTTCATGACACGCTGGTGCGTTGGCTCGTCACGCACATCAAAAGTGAGGACGCCAACTACTCGGTCAGCTTGATCGCCAAATTCGGTAAGGATGAAGCGAAGATGACTCAAAAGAAAAAGGGCTGGCTCACGCGGTTTTTCGGCGGTTGATGAGCTGGGGCAGTAAGACTAAACAGAGGTATCCGTTATGGCTCACGTAGAATGGACAAACGCACTGAGTGTTGGCATTGAAGCGATCGATAATCAGCACAAGCGCATCATCGAGTATGCCAATAAGCTCCAAGACAACTTGGGTGACCGCCACGCAATGGCTGAAGTGTTGGAGGATACGATCGAATATACAGAATCGCATTTCGGCTTTGAAGAAACATTGCTGGAGGAAGCTGAATACCCTTATTTAAAGGTACACCGGCGCATCCACGATCTTTTCATCCGCCGTATCGAAGAATACAAAAAGCGTTTCCTGAACGGCGAAGATATCGGCAAGGAGCTTCATGACTCACTGGTGCACTGGCTGATCAAGCACATCAAAAGCGAGGATGCCAATTATTCGGCCTGCCTGATCGCCAAATTCGGTAAAGAGGAAGCGGAAATGGCCGAGAAGAAAAAGATCTGGCTTAAAAAAAGCTGGTTCGCGCGACTCTTCGGCGACGGAGCCCATTGATACCTGACCTCCAATGGGTTCCGATGGGGAGCAGCGGGAATAAGCTACAATCAGCTTTTTCTGTAAACCTTTCCCGAGCGCGTGCAGCGCGCAAAGCAAAGAAGTGTTGATTTATGCCGACACCCCTTTTTTCCAAGCAAGTCGCCTTTGACGAGGCGCTGATCCGCAAATACGACGAATCCGGGCCGCGCTACACCTCGTATCCGACCGCAGACCGTTTTCACAACCGCTTCACCGAAGCCGATTACCGGCAGGCGTTGGCAGCGCGCCGCAACATGCACCCGCCGGAGCCGTTATCAGTGTATGTGCATCTACCGTTTTGCAATACGATTTGCTATTACTGCGCGTGCAACAAAATCATTACCAAAGACCACGGTCGCAGCGCCAAATACATCCGCTATCTGGCGCGCGAACTCGATCTGGTCGCACGCCAGATTGAAGACCGCGAATCTCGGGCGCTGAAACAACTGCACTGGGGCGGCGGCACGCCGACTTTTCTGTCACATGAAGAAATGCGCGATCTGATGGGACATCTGCGCAAACACTTCACCATAACGCCGGACGCCGAAGTGTCGATTGAAGTCGATCCGCGCAAAGTCGATGAAGCAACTGTCGCCCTGCTCGGCGGACTCGGCTTCAACCGCATCTCCGTCGGCGTACAGGATTTCAACCCCGATGTACAACAGGCGATCAATCGCATCCAGAGCGAAGAAGAGACATTGGCGGTCATCCATGCCGCGCGCGCGCACGGTTTTGTTTCGGTCAACATTGACCTGATCTACGGGCTTCCCAGACAAACACTCACCGGTTTTGCCGAAACACTCGACCGAGTCATCGCCGTCGCGCCTGATCGCATCGCGCTGTACAACTACGCGCATGTGCCGCACATGGCCAAGCCGCAGCGTCGCATTGCGCTTGAAGACGTGCCGAAACCGGAGGACAAACTGCGCATTCTGGCGCTGGCGATTGAAAAACTGGGCAACGCCGGATACGTGTATATCGGCATGGATCACTTCGCCAAACCGGACGACGAATTGGCTCGCGCCCAGCGCGAAGGAACATTGCACCGTAACTTTCAAGGCTACACCACCCACGCCGACTGTGACCTTCTGGCGTTCGGCATTTCCGGCATCAGCAAAGTCGGCCCGACCTACGTGCAAAGCGTCAAAACGCTGGACGACTATTACGCGGCGCTCGACGCGCAAAAGCTGCCGGTATTGCGCGGCTATATCTTGACGCGCGACGACGAACTGCGCCGCGCTGTCATCCAGCAGTTGATGTGTCAATTTGAATTGGAACCGGCAAAAGTCGAAGCCAAGTGGGGAATCCAATTCGACGATTATTTCGCCGCCGAACGCGCGATGTTGCCGCCGCTCGCCAATGATGGCTTGATCGAATGCCTGCCGGATCGGATCAAAGTCACCGACCGCGGTCGCCTTCTCGTGCGTACCGTCGCGATGGTCTTCGACCGCCATTTGCGTGAAGCGGAAACGCAGGGAAAATACTCAAAGGTGATTTGACCAGGGTGCAAGCATCAGAAACCAAGACTGGGGAAATTCTTTCAAAACACCGGGGAGTAAAACAAGGCGGCACAGAATGGCAAACCTTAGCTACGCAGAGCTATTTAATCCGGTCATCGACTTGATTCACAGCCCCTCATTCCTCAGCGGAATCCCTGATGCCGCAATGGATAAAGGGGTGTTATTCATTGATGACGCCGAAAAAGCCATCGAAACATCTCGAACCCAATGGGATGACGCGTATTCGGTATGGCTTGATATTCGAGAGAGCGTTGCAGGAAATGCAAAGGCGCCCTCTGACCGACTGGAGATCAGAGTCGCGTGGGAAGAGAATGTGCTGCCGGAAATTCTAAAAAGAATCCCGGCGTTTCTTTCAGACGCTTCAAACGATATAGAAGCGGATTTATATTTTTGTTCCCAAAATATTTATTTCAATAGGAACAGCCTGTTTCATAATAAATTGTGGTCGTTGTATAAAAAGGGCTTTTGGCCGTGCGGATGGGAAGGCGACTATCCCGACGGAAGAATGGTGGCCTATTGCTCGAAAATCACCTAGCGTATAGCCTTACTCTATCCCATGACCTCGCCTATCCACTCCAGCCCCCCGAAGAAGCACAACAACCATGGCAAAAGAAATTTCAAAACAAATCATTACGGATGAAGGCGAAGCCGAATTTCAGTTGCGCCTGATCAAGGATGAAGGCATCGGGCTGGCTACCAGCAGAACCGGCAAGAACTATCTGCTGCTCGATAGCGCCGATTATTGGTACGACACCATTCAGGACTCGTATCCGAGAACGAAAAAATGCTCATGCAAAAACGAGTGGTTCACCTTGCGATTCAATTATTACTACCGCGAACAGTACGATGATATTAAACATGTTGAAGTGCAATCAGCGTGCAGTACTTGCGGAAAAACATCCATCGCTTTGAGCGTAGACATCAATTATTCTCCAACCAATTCCCTGGTCGCCAACCCGCTGACCTTGTGCAAGACCCCGAAAATCAAGTACCAATACAAAAATTTAAGCGGATATTGGACAAAGGATGAATTGTTGCATATTGTCCGCCATTGCCATGACGCAGGACTGGTCGTCTATCGCTGGTACTGGGACAAAGCAGTGGAGAAGCGTAAATTCGACAGGATTCCCGTGGAAGAGCTGGCAAAAACGGGCGATGATTTTTTACGCCTGTATCTGGCAAACCATGTATTGAACATCGCCGACCTGACATGGGCGGACGACGAAAAGGGCATTTACCTGGAAAATGACCTGTGGCGGAGGAACGAACTTATGGAGGTTAGCAGATGTGACATGTTTGCCGTCGGCCTCCTCTACCTCGTACAGTATGCGACCCAATTCATCGATCCGGAGGGGACAACACAGAACAAGTCGGAACAGTTTTGCCAAAAAACAAAACAGCTTGAACGCTACCTGAGCGAAAACTTCATCAGCAAGCGCGGCAAGAATTGTTTTGACGGAACCTCAGGGTATGAAAAATATTTGGCATCCAGGGCCAGAGAAAGGCAGAGTACCTGACCTTGCGCCCAACCCGGACGGCGGCGCCATCGGTTCACTTATGTGTAAGGCTTGAGTTCATGTCACTGCAAATCTGTCCGAAATGTACCCATAAGGCGATCACGTGGAGCCTGGATGAAGAATCGTCCCCATATACCCAATGGCGGTGTAGCCACTGCCATTACCTTGCTGAGGAAAACGAGCAAAAAGAATCCGCCTGCCCATGCTGCGCATCGTCGTCGGGCTGCCTTCTGCTCCGGGACAGCAGCGGCGTGCACAGGTGGTGCATATCGTGCGGGCGTTTTGAGGACACAGAGGAGTCGTTTACTTGAGGTGCCGCACATTCAGTTGACGGGTCTTGGAATACCGGTAAATATAAACATTAGGCTTGGTGATCTCAGCAATGCAAATCGAATGGTCGTGGACTGATGGCTGGCTGCTGATGGCGCTACTGCTGGCGCAAGAAGGTGGAACGGGAGCGCCGCTTCATAAGTTGATTGCGGCGGCGGACGCCACCAATCACGCAATCCCTGCTCCCCATGAGCTCTCTTCAACCCTCACAAAATTTATCCGATGCGGGTTAATCACGGTTGCAGAGGAACGCTTTCTTCTCTCGCCGCAATACCTGCCTGGCGTCCAAAAAGCATATCAGGGACCAGGCGGGCTTTTTGCCGCCGGGGACAAGGGATTGAAATGGCTCAACAAGTCGAAACTTGGTTGGAAAAACGCGGAGCGGCTGGATTTTTCCGAGGCGCAGGTCAAGACCGCATACGATCTCTATATGAGCGCGCCACACACCAAATGAGGCACCCTCTCCCCCATTTTCACGTATCTGGCGCCGAGAAAAAAGATCACACAAAAGACGCTGATCTGACATTGCAATCAACCCGGACGGCTTCGCCACAGATTATCTTGAGCGTTAGATATTGATAACCCCTTGTTCTTCTATTTATGAACACAACCGAACTCGCGGTAGCGCTTAAAAAAATCATGGAATCACACGGTTTGGCGTGCACGATGGAAAACGACTGGGTGTTTCCCAATGGACAACTTCCTGCGATCTGCGCGTTCTGGTATCCGAGTGAAAAATTTACCGGCGTTCTTTCGGTTCGTGTGCTCATCGAAGACGGGGTTGTCGTCGAGGAATGTTTTGGCGGCATCGGCGCTGAAGATGCGGGGGCCCGTGACGCCCTTGAGAACTTCATGCGCAACTCGCTGCATGTCATGTTAGCTGCGTTTTGGGGAAAACACGACCCTGAGCAGGTGAGTATTGAGACCTGGGAAATCGGCGGCAGAAATTTCAACGCATACATCGGCCCCTTCGGAACGAGGACGATGGCGGGCTGTCAACATGCGCATATCCCCCGCCAATTGTTTCCTGCAATGCAGTCGGCAATCGTTCATCAGCCTTTCTCCGGCAAACTTCATTGGGTCAGGATTTTTTTCAGTAACTACAACGGAGAACCAACATTTGAGGCGCTGCTGGATAACGAAGAATGGCCGGCTGGAATTGAATGTTTGCAAGCAATCCCATGGAAAAAAACCAATGGCTACTACAGCGTTAGAAACTTCCTCGTCATTCGCCCTGTCTAACAATGCGCTCAACCCGGACGCTCTGAAGTGCACCGGCTCATCCAGGCGTCAGGCTGCACCATAATTCACGTCGACTCTATGAAACCCCCAACTTTGGTTGTGCTTGAGAACTGGCCTCAGCCGCATAGCGCGTCAGAAGCGGTCGTCTTCGCTAACGATAGCTCCTTGCTGCTTCGCTACACAACGGCCAACGATGCAATAGCAATCATTAAATTTCCGCTTGTCAGCATCTTCAAATTTGGCGCTCCTAATAACGAAGCCCTTGGCGGGCATCCGCTTTGTTCAAAGGGTCTCAAATGGTATAGCGTGCATCGCGTTGAAAATTCGCCTTGGATTGAAGAACTTGAAAAACAGAATTCTGTTCATCACCGCCATGACAAGCAGCGATTCTTGGAAAACAAGATGCACTACATATTTACCTTTCAAGACTCATGCCTTGAGTGCGTTGCAGAGGAAGGCAAGTTTTGGAAGCCAATCATCAATGTGTTCTCAACAGAAGAAGAGGCAACACATGCGTGGAAGACAAACATTTGCGCCTGACCTTGCGCTCAACCCAGGTGGCCTTATCTAAGCTTTTCTATAGGCTATAATTTTGCGGCACACATCAGGAGAATCCATGAAAAAACTTACGGTTGTTTATGCGGCATTTATTTTGGGCATCTTTGCCTCCACTCCCTCTGCCATCGCGGAGAGCGGGAAAGTACTCATAAAGGGGATAGATACGCCATCGCTGCGAATTCTTATCCGCAAAGTTGATGATGGCCCATTGCTTTGGGTAAGCCAACATCAGCTTGGGACAGAAACTTGGGTGGCGCCTGGGCTCCATAAAATAAATGCGATGTGTGAGTTTCACCGGTCGGTCGCAGGTGGGGATGTAGGCGAGATATTACCAGGCACCATCGAAATCAACGCCAAGCCGGGGAGTGAATATCATCTCACAGGATCACCCAATGCGCTCAAGTGTATACTGAAAGTTGAAGAACGCACAAATTGAGTAAATCAAATCTGATACCTAACATTGTGCCAAACCTTGACGCGCCAAAGCATACAAACTTATTTATAGGTTAGGATTATGTCGCTCGACGTTGGTATTCGTCATGATCTACACTCCTACTCCTTTATCCAAAATGAGCCGACGCTCTCCTTGGAAGATGACGGCTACTATTGGTTCCTCTATCCGTTGTTTGTAGAGCTGAGCAAAGAGACGGGCCAACTCATCGACCTGTATGACGGGGCGCATTTCCAGGCCGAGACTCTCGATGCGCTTGAGCGCACCCTGTCCATGGCAATGACACTCGTGGAATCGCAGCCAGCATCCTGGCGGGTTCAAGTAGCCTTATCCGGTGTCGCCAGTGGTGCTCGTTATAGCATTGCAGGCAGTTATGGGCTATATGAACAGGTCGAGAAGAGCCAATTCATCAATCTCCTCGCACAGTTTCAGCGCATCCTTGCAAGAGCGCGGGAACTGGGTTTGCCAGTTTTCTGTCATGGAGACTGACGTCGCCTGACGTCGTATTCAATCCGGACCAGCTAAAACGCGCCGGTTAATCCATGCGTCAGGTTGCTTGAAACCATGCCCGCACTTACCGTCCAGATCGAACGATTCGTTGACGACCATTTTCCGGGCTTCGTCGAGTGCCGCCTGGTTGATGCATCCGGGCGTTCGCACCTGTTCATCGAAAAAGCGCCCATTGTGACAACCGCGCATCTTGGCCCCAACAGCCCGTACCCATGCGACGGAACAATCGGATGTGAAGTCAAGTCAGAGTTCAGCGATGAGCAGGCCCGAAGGCTATCATGCGTACATACAGGGCGACCCTGGTCAGTCGAATCAACCGAAGGCATTGCATCTTTTGTGGTGTTATCCTCCCAAGTGATCCATGATGACGTTATTGGCTAACATTGCGCTCAACCCGGACGGCTTCGTTGCCGGTTAACTTCTGCGTTAGGTACTGAACATGGACAATGACATCACACCTGGCTGGAGGCACGTTGCTATCGGGTTCGAGGGCGCCGCCGTTTCGCTTGCCGGTCTGAATCCGTGGCAACTCGAGTGGTACCGTCTTGACGAGCCGGCGATCACCGTTGCGCACCCGAGCCACCCGGAGCAGAGGCACCAAATGTGGATCTACGAACTCCGAAGCAACAATCGAACGGTTAAATTTGCGGCAGGAGAGTATTCAAATTGTGTTTGGGGATTTTATGTTCCAACCTGAGCGCGTGTCTAACTCGGCGCTCAGGCGGACGGCCTGCGGACGCCGGTTCACCTGCGTTAGGTTGATCTGAGGACTTATGAGCGGCGGCGAGTGGAAAATCCACTGGGACGGTGGGTGGAATAGCGGTTTTCGCGGCGAAACGGTTCTCAGTGGCGCGGCCGAATTGGCGGCCGTGCTTGCAGGCCGAGACCCGAACGGCAACGCGGAATTCACCCTGTATCTGGCCGGGCGGGAATACCCGTTCATGGTCCTGGCGGTGGCAAACGATCGTTGGTATGTACACTTTTTCCCCGAGGCCAATGAAGCGGGGGCGTCTGTCGTGGGCGATAACCCAACGGCAACCGGTGTCACCCGGATGCCTGCCGGATCGAATATCGCGGTGGAAAACGCATCGCTGATCGACGCCTCCGTTGCCCTCCGATTAGCCGCCGAGTTCATGCAATCGCGGCAGCGACCTGTCAGCGCCGAGTGGTTTGATCTCTGATCTGCTTGCGCGCTGAAATTGAGCCTTGGCCTGACATGTATAATTTAATCCGGTAACGCTCAAGCGCGCTGGTCAGCCAGCGCTCCAGCACAACTCAGGACTCGCCCGATGAAACTTGAAGAAATGCTCAGATTACCGACCATCATGTACATAGATCAGGAAATATCGGTCATCCGTGAGCTCATGGGAATGCCGATTGATTATCTTGTTGCCAATAAAGAGATTTTCTCAACGCTCATTTTTAATCTTGAAACGTCTCATACCGGTGGCGGCTACTTCGAGTTAACCAGAGAGAATGAATCCATATTCTTTGAATTTGCCGATTGGCTCGAAACAGTCAACCGCCACTTTGCCGCCCCGGTTGTCGTCGATGCCTGTATCGATAATTTCAGAATCTCCTATGATGACTTGGTAAAGGCTTACGGCCCAGCGCGCCCGGTTGCCGCTGCGCCTGACCTTGCGCTCAACCCGGATGCGCCAAAAAACGTCGATTGATTAAGCAGCCTAGCTATACCGCGAGAACATTAATGGCATACGACAAAAATAAATCTCCTGTCGGCTGGTATCTCGGCTCCTATCTCCTGCGGTTCATCGAGCTTGAGGATACTCATCGGAATGACCCCGAAGCCAGGTTTATGTCTTGGGAGAACACCGTTCTTGTCAAAGCATCATCTATTGAGTCCGCATATACCAAGGTTGAGAGAATCGGCAAGCAGAACTCCAAACCATACAGGGGCGGCGCTCAAGGTGTACCTGTTCAATGGGAATATCTTGGTATCACGGAGATTCTTCCCATCTACGAAGAAATTTCCGACGGAGCAGAGATCGCATGGACCGAAAGAGCCCCTAGAATGCTCAAAAAGCTAAAGCAATGGGTAAAGTCGAAGAGCGCCATCCGGCAATAGACACATGTCAGGATGGTATTATGTCTCACATTGCGTTCAACCGGACGGCTTCGCCGCCGGTTAATCTAGGCGTTAGGTTAGTCCCCATAGTTCACGTTAGGCTACCACTATGAACCCTCATCCATCTACGCTCACCTTTATTCGGTCTGCCATATCTCGACCCGGCATGTATATGTGCGACTTCAATCTCAGAGAGCTTGAGCTTCAGCTGTATGGCTACGATGCCGCACTTGGTGATACCGGTTTATTGGGTGAATATGAGAGGTTCAATTTTTCCTTCAGCGAATATTTACGCTCCAATTATCAAATAAGTTGCGCTCGGGGTTGGGCAAATGCAATCACAGAAAAGTCCGGTACACCAGAGCAAGCCTTTATTTCATTTCAGGAGTTTATGAAAAGTGCAACTATTGCGGCCTAACATTGTGTTCACCCCGGACGGCTTCGCCGCCGGTTAGCTTCGGCGTCAGGCTTTATGGAGAAAAAATGTCTCGTTTTCTAGCTATCGTCTTCTGCCTTCTCTTTTCGTGTTCCGCTTTTGCTGCGGAGCCTCTTTTCATAATCCTCGAACCTGGCCAGGGTTCAGCGCTTCTAAAGCAATGCTCAAGGCCAACGCCGCAAAACGTCTCAGGTTTTTGGCGTCCGGAGTTATCCCAGATTCAAGAGTTAGAGGCCGCCCTCCCCGCATTCATCAACGGCGACCCTCAAGGCAAGCTGCTCCGCCCCCTTACCGAATTCAAACGTCAATACATTGGCTTTATCCAAGACGGCAAAAAATATATCTACGGCAACTTCTACTTATCCGGCTCGCGCAAGACGGAGATCAGCAAAACTGCGGTGATTGTTTGCGATGGTGGAGCTTCTTTTTGGGGAGTGGTTTATTCCGTGGAAGGTAAGGCCTTTCAAAATTTGGCTTTTAATGGCGTAGCCTGAAACAGGACAAATCATTCAGCCCGAACAATTTTGCCACCGGTTAGCTTCGGCGTCAGGCTATTCAATAGCGCAAGCATCGGTATGAAAAAACGCAAATTGAAAATATCGCTCGTTGAATTCCTGCAAAACGGAAACTTCGGCCCATTTATTCCGCGCCAGGATTGTTCCCCCGAAGACGTCATTGCAATATTGGGCAAACCCTCTGCGATTGAAGTACATGCAATGGGAAAAGAATTTGCGCCCTATACAACAGGGGACGCCAGTCTTTTTCCTGTGATCGTTTGCTATGGAAGCATTGAATTTCATTTTGATTCTCCTTCCACGCTATACACGATCCATTCAGACACCCCTTTTGACGGCGTTCCCATTGGAGGGTCGCTTAAATTATTGGACTCCGCCTTGTTGCGCTTCGGAAGAACGATGAGCGAATTTTTGCATTTGGCCAAAGAACGCGGCATAACCATATTGAACGAGCCTGTTAAAACGCCACACTGGTCCGCCTGGGAGATAAAAACGAATGGCGGCATTACTCTTCACTTTGAAAACGACGACCCGGAAGAAGCATCAAACGCAAAAGCGCCTTTACGAGCGTTTTCCTGGCGACCTGGCCCCAAAAATCAATCGACCGTGCAGCCTGACATACAACCCGACCCTGACGGCTCTGCCGCAACTTAACTTTGGCGTTAGACTTCATATGAAACGTAGCCTGTTGAGACATTGCCTGTTCGTCGCCGCTTTGACGTTGCTGACCCAGAACGCTTCGGCGCAAAACCAAGTCCAACTTGTGATTTTCAGCCGCGCCGATCGTGTTTGGGAGTTCAACATTGACCCGGCTCGAGGAGCGATCGCTCTTGAACCTCAAGGCAAGCGACCAGACGATTTCTACGGCTCTGTAATGCGAGCACGCGAGTCTCGGGATGCGCGTCGGCGCGAGGCAACCGCACAGCTCGATGAACCGGGCAAAGCAACCTGGGCTGTATTCAGCCCCGATTGCAAGTCCGTTCTACGAGGCTTCAACGGCCCTTATGATGTCCCGTACGAGATCACATACGGCGCGAGCCGACCTTGGGTGCAAGCCGGAATCACGAAGTTGCGCGACTCGAACTACATCAACGATGTCGCTTGGTCATCCGATTCACGGGTGCTCATGATTGTCGAAACGGAGGAGCGCACGGCCAAGAATCCTAAAGCGCTACTGTCAGCTTTTGCCGGCCACCCTGTCCCTGTAAACAATTTTTATTTAACCACGATAGATCTTGGCGCCGGTACAAAACGAAGAACAAAAGTGCTCGCTGACGTTGAGTATGGGGTCGCTGTGTTCACGACGACAGAAGAAATATGCGCTCGATAGCGCCTAACTCTTCCATCAAGCGAGCGCCGCCGAACAGCTTCGTCGCCGGTTGACTTTGGCGTTAGGCTGAAACCATGAAAGTATCGTAGCTCGAACTCTGTAGCGCCCCGTGGCCGAAAAATCCGACAAGAGCCTTTGTTGATTACAAGATCGGTAAGTTACAGCTATCTGTGCACCCGAGTGTAACGTACCACATTGGTGCGTTTTCGGTCGATAAGCGGTACGCAAAACAGATGCTTCTTTTGCAAACCTCTCCTTTCCGATCCGGGCGGGTGCCGCTGTATGTGTGCTCCTGTTGCGCTGATCTTGGTTGTGGCGCATTAACAGTGTGCATCGAAAAAAAACAGAGGCCGGAATAATTTGGCGGGATTTTAGCTACAAGGGATTGGGCGCTGAAAATTTTTCGCCAACAAAATATTCGGTCGGGCCTTTCCTGTTTGACGCAGAAGAATATCGATCTGCGTTTTACCCATACACAAAATAACGCTTAGGGATACGGCAAAGCGTCGCTCCGGTATTTTGGATTTCTGATGATGCTTGCGCAGGGATTCCGTTTCACTCCATCCCGACCGGCGCTTTGCAGAGAAGACGCTTTTGTATGGAAACAACGGAATCGCGCCGAAAAAGGGTAAAGCATCTACAGGAATTGCCAACCCGCCCCGATTTTTGGATAATCAAGTATCAGGTTACGTTGTTTTATTGACGGGTGATCGGCGTGTGCGCACTGCTCAGGGGATTGACGACTTTCAGCGCCTGGAGTCTGTTCGCCCTTGCGAGCCTTACCTCGGCCCAAACGCCCTCGACGTTTTACTACCAGACTTACTTTAACCTCGATGGCGATACCGCCACTGGTTGCGATGCCGTCGTTCAGGACAACTCCAGCACCACGCAAACTTTCTCCGGGATAGAAGCCTCCGCCATCGTTACTGTCGAAAATGGCGAACTGGTCACCGTCGAACGCTACAACTGCAACGACGTCTCCCACGTCCTTGAGCTCGCCCCGGCGGCGATGCAGGACACCGGCCATCCGACTTACCCCCTGGGAGGCCCCTTCGTCGAGTACCGGATCGCGGACGTCGCAATCACGCCGCAGACCACGATCGGCTTTGCCGCTTCGGCTGCCAAGGACTTCTTTACCGACAAGTCCGACACGATATTGCCCGTCTCATCCGCGTCGCTGGCTCCTTGCTCAACGCACAACCATTCGAACAACGATCATCCGATTCCGGCCATCGCGCCCTGGCTGCTGTTCGCGCTGGCCGTGGCTGCCGGGCTGATGGCTGCCCGCGCGCTCAAAACGCCGCAGGCACGCCGGCTGGGTGTGCTGGCGCTGTTCGTTTGTTTTGCCGCCTTCAGCGGCGCGGTCTGGGCCGCCGTCACGATCGTGCTCGATGGCGACGGCAGCGACTGGAACGGCGTTGCGGCGCTGGCCACCGACCCCCAAGGCGATGCCCCATCCAGCGACACCGACCTGCTGGCCGCCCATGGCGCATGCCAGGGCGGCACGCTGCACTTCAAACTTGACCTCGCGCCCTACGCCATCACGCAGGGCGCGCACATCAACAAGTTGTATTGCGATGCCGACTTCACCCTCACCACATCGGGCGGCAGCGGCACAACGCTCTGGAGCAGCAGCGATCCAGGCGTTGTCACGGTGGACGCCAACGGCACCGTCACGATCACCGGCGCGGGGGTGGCCGACATCACCGCGACGAATGGGAGCTACACGGCCAGCACCACCGTCACCGTGGGCAAGTCGCCGCTTACCGTCCGCGCCGATGACAAGACCTTGACCTCTTGTGGCGACATTCTCCCCCTGCCCGTCAGCTACGGCGGCTTTTGTCATGGCGATACGCCAGCCAGCCTGACCACGCAGCCCACCGCCAGCACCGCGGCCACC
>Ga0209628_10000081_pt1 | contig 48333 bp, 38 predicted proteins | sample TergutCu122P4_FD_187285 | JGI IMG/M metagenome (GOLD analysis project Ga0209628, IMG submission 187285) | Cubitermes ugandensis P4 segment gut microbial communities from Kakamega Forest, Kenya - Cu122 P4 (SPAdes) (version 2) | ecosystem: Host-associated > Arthropoda: Insects > Digestive system... | reverse complement strand
GTTCCTCCGCTTAACAGCAGCAAACTGCCCGCAGAAAAATCAAATTCGGGATAGTTTTCGCCGGTGCAGGAAACGTATTTTTCTAATTCTTCCGCACTGTTGATAACGATTACTTTCTCATCATAATCGAGATTTTTCCAATTGCAAAAATCCGGCAAAGTGTATTCCGTTACAGGAATTTCTATTGGGTATTCGGGTTCTTTTATACCATTTGGTTTGTCTTTTTTACATCCGGCAATGAGAAACAACCCAAATATAAAAGTACACAGTATTGCAACTGTGCCTCTTTGAAAAACGCTCCGGGTTGCTGAAAAGAGATTTGCTTTAATTTGTTTCATAATTTTTTGTTTTAAAAAGGTTATTGAAAATTTCGGGTCAAATTTACGAAATCATTTATTATTTATTGTTTCGATTTTCATCTTCACAATAATATCATCCGAAATATCAACTGTTTGCGTGTCATCATCTTGTATTGTATCTTGCCAAACAAGGTCATCCATCAAAGTCTCCCTGCAAATGTAGGTGATATTATTATTTATCGCATCATATAGTTTGTCCTGTTTTTCCACAATCAGGCGGATACGGTCGGTAACTTCCAATCCGGATTCTTTTCGCATGTTTTGAATGCGATTGACCATGTCTCTGGCAATACCTTCCTGATAGAGAGGATCGGTAATGACAATATCCAATGCCACTGTTAAAAAGCCTTCGGATGCGACAACCCAACCCGCAATATCTTCGGTAGTTATTTCAACGTCTTCGAGTGTTAGCGTTATCTGTTGGTTGTCAACATTTATTTGAAATTCATTGTGATATTCCAATTCTACAATAGTATGTTGATCCATTGTGGTAACGACACCGGCAATTGATTTCATCATTTGTCCGTATTTTGGTCCTAAAACTTTAAAATTGGGTTTAATCTTCTTAACCAATTTGTTTGACGATTCGGTTAGATATTCAATACTTTTGATATTTACCTCACTGAGTATCAGATGTTCTACCGCTTTAATTTGCTCTTCCTGTTCTTTTCCTGAAATGGGAATCATGATTTTCTCAAGTGGTTGTCGAACGCGGATATTGTTTTTCTTGCGGAGAGAAAGTGTAAGGGAACATATTTTTTGCGCTAATTGCATTCGTGTTTCCAACTCTTTGTCAATCAATTTTTTGCTATATACAGGCATGGTTGTCAAATGTACTGATTCTACATGATGGCGTTGTGTAACGCTGTTCAAATCTCGAAACAGACAGTCGCTATAAAACGGAGCGATTGGCGACATTAACTGTGCTACTACTTCCAAACAGGTATATAGGGTTTGATAAGCAGATATTTTATCTTCGGTATATTCGCCATGCCAGAAACGACGACGGCATAAGCGTACATACCAATTGCTCAGATAATCGTTTACAAAGTCAAAAATAGCACGTCCGGCTTGGGTCGGCTCATAGTCGGTATAATATTTATCCACATTGTGTATCAGCGTATTTAACTCCGATAAAATCCAACGGTCAATTTCGGGACGTTTTGCGATGGGAAAATCTGTTTCTTGGTAACAGAAACCGTCAATATTGGCATAAAGTGCAAAGAATGAATAGGTATTGTAAAGTGTTCCGAAAAATTTGCGGCGCACTTCGTCCACCCCGTTGATGTCGAATTTTAGATTGTCCCAAGGTTGGGCATTAGTAATCATATACCATCGCAGGGCATCGGGTCCGAATTTTTCCATAGTTTCAAACGGGTCAATGGCGTTGCCCATTCGTTTCGACATTTTGTTTCCGTTTTTGTCAAGGACCAAACCGTTCGACACGCAGTTCTTAAACGATACATTGTCAAATACCATTGCGGCAATGACGTGCAGTGTGTAAAACCATCCTCGCGTTTGGTCAACGCCTTCGGCGATGAAATCGGCAGGGAAAAATCCGTTCAGATTGGAGGCATTTTCAAATGGATAGTGAAATTGTGCATATGGCATTGCCCCCGAATCGAACCAAACATCTATCAAGTCGCTTTCGCGTATCATTTTTCTTCCGGATGGCGAAACCAAAATGATATTATCCACGTATGGACGGTGTAAATCAAATGTTTCGTAGTTTTTATTGCTGTTATCATCGGCGACAAAATCGTGTAATGGATTTTGTTTCATAAAGCCGGCTTGTATGGATTTTTCTATTTCATCTTTTAACTGTGCAACTGAGCCTATGCAGAGTTCTTCTTTTCCGTCTTCGGTGCGCCAAATGGGTAATGGTGTACCCCAATAGCGCGAACGTGACAAATTCCAGTCCACCATATTTTCTAACCAATTGCCGAAACGTCCAGTACCGGTTGTTTGTGGTTTCCAATTGATGGTTTTATTGAGTTCGATGATGCGTTCTTTGAAAGCAGTGGTTTTTACAAACCAACTGTCTAAGGGATAATATAATACAGGTTTATCGGTACGCCAGCAGTGCGGATAGTTGTGAACATATTTTTCAATTTTGAACGCCAAACCTTGTCGTTTTAATAATAAACAAATTTCTAAATCCCAATCTGCTGTAATATCAGTTGTAAGTAATTTGTCTAATTCACTTTTTGGCTTATCTTTTTGAGGAACATAGGAGTATAGTGGGTCATATTCTTTTTTGACAAATTTCCCTGCAAAGTCTTGATATTGACTCGTATTGACATGATTTTTAATAAAATCTTCATCCAAATCGCTGATATTAAAGAATTTCCCCGTCCGGTCAACCATAGGTTGGCATTTTTTTTCTTTGTCTATCAAGATGAGTGGTACGATACCGGCATGTTTTGCTACACGGTCGTCGTCAGCGCCGAAGGTGGGCGCTATGTGAACTATTCCGGTGCCGTCGTCGGTTGTAACATAATCGCCCAGAATAACGCGAAAAGCATCGCCCATTGGTTTTATCCATGGCAAAAGTTGTTCGTATTCAACATTTACAAGTTCGTTTCCGCTATATTCATTTAATATCTTATAAGGTATTTTTTTATCGCCGGATTGGTATTCTTCCAAGAGAAGTTCTGCATTTTTTTGGTCGAACCATATATTGAGCAAATTTTTAGCCAAAATCACGGTAATCGGTTCTCCTGTATATTGGTTAAATGACCGGACTTTAACGTATTGTATTTTTGCGCCAACTGCTAATGCTGTATTGGACGGCAGTGTCCAAGGTGTTGTTGTCCATGCTAAAATATAGAGCGGTGTATTTACATTTTGAAATAGAAATTCCGATTTCTCGTTTCGGACAACCTTAAATTGTCCTACAACGGTGGTGTCTTTTACATCGCGATAGCAACCCGGCTGGTTCAATTCGTGTGAACTCAATCCTGTTCCGGCTGCAGGGGAATAGGGTTGGATTGTATAGCCTTTGTATAACAATCCTTTGTCATACAGTTGCTTAAGCAACCACCACAGCGTTTCGATGTATTTGTTATCGAAAGTGATATAGGGATTATCAAGGTCAACCCAATAACCCATTTCTATGGTAAGTTTATCCCACAAGTCTTTATATTTCATCACTTCGGCACGACATTGACGGTTATATTCTTCTACCGAAATGGTTTTCCCTATGTCTTCTTTGATGATGCCAAGGTTTTTTTCTACGCCGAGTTCTACAGGAAGTCCATGGGTATCCCAACCTGCTTTTCTGTCAACACGATAGCCTTTTAATGTTTTATAGCGGCAGAAAATATCTTTGATAGCACGTGCCATGACGTGATGAATGCCGGGTTGTCCGTTTGCTGAAGGAGGTCCTTCATAGAAAACATAAGCAGGAGCATTCTCGCGAAGTTGCAGACTTTTTTCAAAAGTTTTTTCTTCGCTCCATAGTTTTGCAATTGAACGAGCTATCTCTGTGAGGTTTAAACCTTTATACTCTGCATACTTTTTACTCATAAAAACAAATTTCGTCTCTTTTTTTGAAATTTAAAAAATGAGTGCAAAGATACGGTTTTTTTCACTAATTGTGCACCCCCGGCGGGAATCGAACCCACAGCTAAAGAACCGGAATCTTTCATTTTATCCATTAAACTACGAGGGCATTTAGCGGTGCAAAAGTACATTTTTTTACGTATTATTCGTAAATGTATATATTATTTTAAAAAAAACTTTTTTTTATGTTAAAATAAACAGTAATTTTGCAAAACTTTTTTTTAAAAAAAACAATTGGTTATTACTTCATGATGTATAATAGAGGAAATATAATCTTTATCAGTGTCTTAATGCTTTTCATATTGCATTCTTGCAATAATGTTGAAACACCACAAAGTGAAAAAGTAGAGATACATTATGTTAATTGTAGTGATTTGCAAGATCATCTTGATAGTCTGTCGCAAGTTGTAAGGGTACAAGATAGCATGATGATTAGATTATTAACTCTTTTTTCGGATATACAATCTAATTTCAATTTGATGAAAGGTCGTAAGGAAAGAATGTTTCAATATGTTCGTGAGGCTGATGAAGAGATGTTGGACGAAATAAAAAAGAATTTTTCTTCTTATATTAGAGATATTAGTATTTTATTAACTGAGAATCGTCAAAAACTAGAAGAATTGAAACAGTCTCTTGCAAGCAAGAATATCCGTATTACTTCTATGGAAACTAACCTCGCTACTATGGAAAATGAATTAAATATGCGTAATAATGAGGTTAAGTTATTAAGAAAAGCCCTCAATGATAAAGATGCAGAACTTTCCTTGCTCGAAAATATGGTTTCAGCGATGAATGAAGAGTTTAAGAATATGGGAACGGTTATTAAGCAGCAGCAAGAACAATTAAATACTGCTTGGTATTGTGTGGCAGATAAAAAAACTTTATCCAACGGAGCCTTAATAAGTAAAAAAGGGAAAGTGCTTTCTATAGATGCATCTTTAACGACAAAAATTGATATACAGAATGATAAAGAAATTCCAATTCAAGCTAAAAGATATGAAATATTGACTGCCCACCCGCCTGATTCTTATAAAATTATTCAATCAACTGGTGGGAATGTTGAAAAGCTTATTATTTTAGATCCCCAAGAATTTTGGAGTATTTGTAAGTACTGTGTTATACAGATAAGAAATTAATATCCCTCTATTACCAGTCCTTATCCGTTTTCTGTGGTTTTCCGACCTGTTGTTGTATTACCTTATCTAAGGTTTTTTTCTCGTTATTTTTCATTGCTTCCAAGATGCGTTCGGCTTCTTCTTTGCTGATTTGCTGTTGGTGTTGTTGACCTTGTTGCTGTTGTTGGTCTTGTTGGTCTTGATTTTGTTGGTTTTGACTTTGTTGGTCTTGTTGGTCTTGATTTTGTTGTTGGTCTTGGTTTTGATCGTTTTTCTGATTTTTATCGTTATTTCCACCTCCGCCTTGTTGGTCTTGTTGTTGCTGTTGAAGCATTTTTTGTGCATAGGCAAGGTTGTAGCGGGCTTCTTCGTCGTTGGGGTTGAGGCGTAGGGCTTGTTTGTAGGCTTCGATGCTCTGTTGGTAGTTTTGGGTTGACATCATGGCATTGCCGATGTTGTAGAACGATTGTGAACGCAGGTCGGCGCTATTTGCCTGATTCATAGCAGTTGCGCTCCAGTTTTGAACGGCTTGTTTCATGCTGTCCTGACGATAGCGGGTAGCGCCGAGATTAAATGTTGCCGGAGCAGAAGAAAAGTTGGCGTCCAATGCTTTAAGATACGCTGTTTCGGCTTCGGTATAATTTTGTTTGTTAAACTCTTTATTGCCCTGTCGCACTAATCTGTTGTCTTTTTGTGCGAAAGCAGTTGTTGCGGCAACGAAAAACAAGATGATATAAATACAATATTTTACTTTCATAATCAATAATTTACTCGTTTAAAAAGTTTTATTTTCTTTTGTAATTTCCCTTTTTTTTCTAAAATAATGAGTTCGAACAAGATGAAAAAGAGGGCAAACATCAATAAAATTTGGAATTGATGTTCGTAGTCGGCAAACATTTTGGTTTCAAACTCTGTTTTTTGCATCTTATTGATTTCTTCATAAATCACTTCTAAACCTGCGCGGCTGGTGTTGGCGCGGATATACATGCCGTTGCCGATTGTTGCTAATTGTTGCAGAATAACTTCGTCTAATTTGGTGATGATGGTATTTCCGCTTTTGTCTTTGCGGTATCCGGTTATTTTTCCACGTGAGTCGGTTATCGGGATAGGAGCGCCTTCGGACAGCCCCATGCCGATGGTGAAGATTCTCACTCCTTTTTCGGCGGCATCCTGTGCTGCTGTGATGACGTCGCCTTCGTGGTCTTCGCCGTCGGTGATGATGACGATGGCTTTACTGTGTGTATCTTCAAAGTTGAAAGAGTTGAGGGCGATTTTAATGGCTTCGGCTATGGCAGTACCTTGGGTGGGGACGATGTTGGTGTTGATGGTTGAGAGAAACATGCGCGCTGCCGAATAGTCGGTAGTTATCGGTAGTTGAACGTAGGCGCGTCCGGCAAAAACCACAATTCCGATCCGGTCGCCGTCAAGTTGTTCAATCAGTCGAGCGATAGAGCGTTTGGCTGACTCCAAACGGCTTGGCTTGATGTCTTGTGCATTCATGGAGTTGGACACATCGAGACAGATAACCAAATCAATACCTTCCCGTTTCACTTCTTCCAATTTTGAGCCGATTAAAGGGTCGGCAATACCGAAAATCAAAAACGACAAACCGATTATCAACAGAATAAGCCTTACAATGGGCCATCCTTTTGAAAAGTCGGGAATCAAAATCGCCAGTAAACGGCTGTCTCCGAATTGTTTCAGTTTCTTTTTGCGCCAATATGACAAGCCGATGAAAAAGATGATCATCACAGGAATAGCCAACAGGGCGTAGAGATATTGAGGATTAGCAAACTTAAAAATTTCCATATATCAATTCAATGATTTTTAAAATGTTAAACGTTTATGGTATTCTTCTGAAAATGGTTACTCTTAATAAAAACTCCAACAGTAAAGCGAACAAAGCCAATAAAGCGAAGGGCAAAAATTCTTCATATTTTTTATGAAATTCTGTTACGTCAATTTTCGATTTTTCTAATTTATCAATGGATTCGTATGTTTCTTCCAATTTTTTGTTGCCGGTAGCGCGGAAATATTCGCCGCCTGTTATTTCGGCAATTTTACGCAGTAAGGGCTCGTCAATACGCACTTCCATTTGTTGATAGCGGCGACCGAAAAGCGGATGGTCATAAGGTACAGGCGCTGTTCCTATTGTTCCTACGCCGACGGTATAAATTCGTATTCCGAAAGTTTTTGCTATATCGGCAGCCGATAGCGGGTCAATAGAGCCGGCGTTGTTTTCGCCGTCGGTAAGCAGGATAATTACTTTGCTCACTGCGGTTGATTCTTTAAGGCGGTTGATGGCTGTTGCAAGTCCGTCTCCAATGGCTGTTCCGTCTTCAATCATACCGTTTTTAACCTCTTTTATCAGGTTTTTTATGACGGCATGGTCGGTTGTCAGCGGGCATTGTGTAAAAGATTCTCCGGAAAAGATAACCAAACCCATACGGTCGTTGTCTCGTTTGTCAATAAAATCCGATATAACTTTCTTAGCGGCTTCCAAACGGTTGGGTTTAAAGTCTTCAGCCGTCATGGATCCTGAAATATCCAAAGCGACAATGATGTCAATTCCTTCTATCGTAACATCTTGACGGCTACTCGATGACTGCGGACGCGCTAAGGCTACAACAATTGCCGCTGTTGCCAGCATACGCAGGAAAAACATCGAATGGCGCAATACGTGTTTCCAAGTGATGTGGCGTTTGTTGAACATGCTTAGGTTGGAAAAATGGATTGCAGCATTTTTCCGTTTTCCACTCCATAAATAATATGCCGTCATCAAAGGGATGATGAGCAGCAGCCAAAAATATTCGGGATTAACCCATGTAACGTCTTCCGGTAACCAGTATTTCCAAATCATGGTGTTGTATTATTAAATTCAACTTTCGTTTCCTGTACAAAATCAACGGAGTAAGTCATCGCCGTATCGTTTTCTAAGGCATGAGGCGTGGCTTTAGCAAACTTTACCAAGTCGGCGGTTTGAAGTGTATTAGACAATTTTCCAATTGCTTGGGTATTGATGATGCCGATATTATTTAAGCCGGTTAAAATCTCGTCGGTTGTCATCTCTACAGCCTGTACTCCAAATTGTGCTTCGATGTATGCCCTAACTATATCGGTCAATTCCGAATAATACTCTTTCACCTTGTCGGATTGCCACAGTTTTTTTAGTCGTAAGGATTCCAACTCTTCCAATGCTGTAATGTGGGGTGGAATTTTGGGTTTTAAAGGAAGTGGTACAAAATCGGCGAGTTTCTTCTTGTATTTTTTAACAAGGTATCGAATCAACCAAACAATGCCGCCCACAACAACCAATATTCCGATTATCCAGCCTGCGTAGGTTAATATTTCACGCCACGTTAAGGGCGCTGCCATCAAAGGTTTAATGTCGAAAAATGTTTTCGTTGTATCAATCTCAACAGTTGCAACTTCGAGCCATACCGAAGGGGTGCTGGCAAAATAAGTAACACTGTCACCTTCAATGTGATACGGAAAATGCAACGGCTCCAAAGCGTAAAATCCACTGTCGAAAGAGGTTACAAACAGCATTTGCCTGTAAATCCGCTCTTGATTTTCGAAAATAGTGTCTATCGGTGTTCGTGAAACCACCTCAACATTTTCAGCAAGTTTTTCGGGATAAATCCACGTCAGTTTTTCATTGTTTTTGACGGTTACTTCCAACTGCATCTTCACCTGTTGACCTATGAGGATGGCATTAGTATCCAACACCGCTTTGGCGTATGGAGGCGAAACGGCTGCTTCCTGTGCCGTTGAGAATGTGTGTAACAAACACATTAACGTTAAGGAGATAGCCGTGACCCGAATCAAACCATCAAAAGTTAATGTAAAAATGTTTTTTAAATTATATAAATACATGAAAATCTGTTTTTCTTTAAATTCAAATTAAATTAATAACAATTTGTCCAATTAATAATCTATTTTCCACAGGTTTCGATGTTTCTTGAAATTGTCAGGGTATGTTTTCCAAGTATCGGGATTATAATAAAAAAGCCATTTAAGGTTAGCATCAGATGGTTTATTAGTGATATAAAAGAGTTCTTTTTCTTTGAAAATTTCATACATTATGTTCCAACCTTTTTTTAAGGAGCAATCGTATTCAACTTCGTAAACTTTTCCGTGAATGTTGCCTTTGATGGTAACATCTCCGTCAACATATATGAAAATAGTATAAATGTCTTTTTCAAAATCCTCAAGATAAAGTCCTCCAATATAGTCTTCACTTTCATTAAACGCCTTTATATGAATACCTCCCCACATTGCTTGTGGATTGCTGATTGTTCCTTTAAAATTTTCATCGAAATCTTCATTAATCACATATAGACGATATGCAGGAGAGGTAGAAGGTAGTGTCAGTTTGAATCCTTCATTTTCAAATATACTGGAAGCAATTTCAATTTTATCATCATCATCTTCTCTATACATTAATGCTTTTACAGAAGTAATGTGATCATTAAAACCCCAACTATCTTCTACTTGTGCATTAATTACGAATTCGCCGCTATTTTCATCGCCACTTTTTTTATCGCACCCTGTGTTCAAAGCAAGCAAAGTGCCTGCCATAAAAATCATTACAAAAATTTTATTCATTGTACTACTGTGTTTAGATTCTGTATTCTAAGATATAACTCCATTAATCAATTATTCAAAACTCATAATTATCTTCATGCCCTTCCTTCCCGTTTTTTAAAGAGGTTCATCAGCGGACGGACGTAATCTTTATTTGTACATACAGTAGCAAAGTCAACGCCGCAACGTTTGAATATTTCGTAAAGATTTTTGTCGAATTGGATAAAATAGTCCGAGTAATGCTTTCGTACAGTGGTGTTGGAGGTATCAATCCACATTCTCTTTCCGGTTTCCGCATCGCGCATACGCACTAATCCTGCTTTGGGAAGTTCGCGCTCTACATTGTCAAATGCTTGAATAGCAATTAAATCGTGTTTACGGTTGGTGATTTTCAGTGCGTCTTCGTAGTTGTGGTCGAAGAAATCGGATATAAGAAATGCGGTGCATTTTTTCTTGACAACGTTGGTGAAATATTTTAATGCTTCGGCTATTTCGGTTTTGTTGCTGGTACGGCGAAAGTCCACCAATTCTCTGATAATGCGCAGAATATGCGTTGTTCCTTTTTTTGGGGGGATAAATTTTTCTATTTTATCGCTGAAGAAAATGACACCTACTTTATCGTTGTTCTGAATCGCCGAAAAAGCGAGTACTGCTGCTATTTCGGTAATCATTTCTGTTTTCAGTTGGCTTCCCGAACCGAAATCGTTTGAACCTGAAACGTCAATCAGTAACATCACTGTGAGTTCGCGTTCTTCTTCAAAAATTTTGATGTAGGGATGGTTCATCCGCGCTGTTACATTCCAGTCAATACTTCGTATGTCGTCGCCATATTGATACTCTCGTACTTCGCTGAACGACATACCACGACCTTTGAACACGCTATGATACTCGCCGGAAAAAATCTGGTTAGAAAGTCCGCGCGTCTTAATCTCTATCTTTCGTACTTTTTTTACTATTTCAGCAGCATCCATGGTTGCAATGTTGAATTACGATTAATTGAATAACTGAATCTTTTATCTAAAAGTCTAAAAGTCTTGTGTCTAATAGTCTAATAGTCTATTACGGTACTTCTATTTTATTCAGCACTTCGACTATAATGTCTTCTGTTGTTACATTTTCTGCTTCTGCTTCGTAGGTCAGTCCGATACGATGGCGTAATACATCGTGGGCGACTGCACGTACATCTTCTGGGATGACGTATCCGCGTCGTTTGATAAAGGCGAAAGCCTTTGCCGCCAGCGCCATGCTGATGCTTGCACGTGGTGAACCGCCAAATGCTATCATGTTCTCGAAACGATTCAATTTGTAATCTTTCGGGAAACGTGTAGCAAACACGATGTCGGTGATGTAATTTTCGATTTTTTCATCTAAATATACTTCTCGTACAAAAGAACGGGCGCGCAATATGTCTTCCGGTTTTAAAATAGTGTTTGTCTGCGGAAATACATTGCTGATATTTTGACGTAATATCAACTTTTCTTCCTCTTTTTTCGGATAGGAAATGACTACTTTGAGCATAAAACGGTCAACCTGTGCTTCGGGTAGAGGATAGGTTCCTTCCTGTTCTATCGGGTTTTGGGTTGCCATAACCAAAAACGGCTCTTCGAGTTTGAAGGTGGTTTGTCCGATGGTAACCTGACGTTCCTGCATGGCTTCGAGCAGGGCGCTTTGTACCTTTGCCGGTGAACGGTTGATTTCGTCCGCCAATATGAAATTGGCAAAAATGGGACCTTTGCGCACCGTAAACTCTTCATTTTTCTGTGAATAAACCATAGTACCGATTAAGTCGGCAGGCAACAGGTCGGGCGTAAACTGAATACGACTGAATTTAGCATCAATAATACGCGCCAAAGAGTTAATTGCCAACGTTTTCGCCAAGCCCGGAACCCCTTCCAACAAAATATGCCCATTGGAAAGCAATCCGATTAAAAGACGTTCAACCATGTACTTTTGTCCTACAATTACCTTGTCCATCTCTAAGCGAATGAGATCAATAAATTCGCTTTCTTTCTGAATTTTTTCGTTTAATTCTTTAATATCTGTTTGTATCATAACTGTTTAAAATTATTTGCTTTGCAAAATGTAAACAATGAAATTTGTAATGTTATTATTTTATATTGTTGCCTGTTTTTTGGCAACAACGGTTTCAATAACGATGAAAATACAATTTTAGTATGTAAATCGTCGGGATTTTTTTGTTTTACAGTCTTGGAATATTGATAGATATTTTCAAACTCCAGTTGGCATATTTAAACTGTTCAAATCCGGTAAAAACTCCAATATGTCCTATCATCCAAATATTGTTGAGCGAATATCCCACCTCCATATAGTTTTTTGTTACGGGAGTGTTTAAGTAGGAAAAATAGAGATTTTCCGTCATTAAGGTTTTGTTCAGTCCGGGTAAAAATTTTAAAAACAGATAAGGGGTTTCATATTTGATAAATCCTGTAATTGCCCATTCGTTTGTAGAGGGACTATATGTTTTTACAGTGTGGTACATTCTGTAAAAGTCTTTGAATATAAGTGGAAATTCGTAGATGTAGAAGTGTCTAAATTCCGAAAAGTGCATTGTTTCGGTTCGTGGATACCAGCCTCCTTGCAAATTGTAACGTATCTTTTTCAGTATTCCCAAACGAATTTCCTGTCCCATGCTTAAACTTAAAAAGTCGTAATCGGTTTCGCTGTTAAAAACGCCGGGTACTCCTTTTTCCCATAAAAACGAAAAAGTGGGAAAGTTGGAACGTGCTGCTCTCTTATAACGACCGTCGTAATAGTAATATCGTTGAGGTGTGTAACTGAATCCGATGTTGAATATGGCGGCTTGACAATCGGAAAGATATTGTTCGTTGTCATTAAGGTAAGGGTTATCCGGTTCATTGGGGCGGTATTCTCTTGATTGGCGGTAGAAAAATGAGTATTCGGTAGTATTGCGAAGTTGTTTTCTCCATTCATACAAGCCTCCTATCCGCGCTTCAAAGCCGTTGAATACTTCTATAGAATGGCGTATGCCGCAGTGTGAGCGTTGATACAGGTTGATATAACTTTCTTTGAAAAAAAGTGAACTGATAGTGTTTACAAATGAGTGGGTTCCGTTTGTGATGTTGAAATCGGAACTTTCCTGCCCTCCAAAAACGGTAAAAGAGGCGCGTTTTTCGGGGTAATATATGTATCTGCTTGAGAGTCCGAAAATGGCATGTCCTAAATTGAATGAATAGCCTGCCATTAAGGTATTATACCAAACGGTGGAATCTTTCATTTTTTTCTCAATGTAGCCTCCGAAACGTAATTTGCAGCCATCAACTGCATTGAATGATATCATTTCGGGAAACGAATCAAATCCAAAGCGAAGGTTACGTGTTTGAAACGACCTGATATTGCCTTCTTTTTGAATTTTGTTTTCGGAAAGCGAATCGGCGATACGTTTCTTTTCATAACTCTCTTGCTCTGCTTCTGAAAGGAGCATTTTACGGTTTTCATTCCAATAGTCGGAATCGCGCAAGTATGCCATGCTGTCAATGGTTATTTTTTGATTGCCTCTTATTTCGAGTGTTTTTATTGTTTCTATCGGATTATTTTTGGCATCTTCTTTGGCTTTTTCTTCGAGCAGGGAGATTATTTTTAATGCTTCTCGATTGCTGATTTCATCTTTTTGATAAATCTGCATCATTTTATCTTCCAGACGTTTTGATTTTTCGGAAATCACCAAACCTGTTGGCATCGGTTCGGTTGTTGTTTTGTTGTTTTCAAAAATAACATAGTTCCTTTTATTTAATTTGTAATCGGTATATTGTCTTGATGCAGAGAGGTTTGTTCTGAATTTTATTCCCATGGCTTCAAAATTCATGGACAAATAATAACTTATCGGCGCCCATATATTTTTTTCGACTTCTCCGAAATTTTGTTTAATATTGAATCTCAATGAAACCACATTCATTTTAGTAGTTGCCGAAAGGTCGTAATAATGAACATGCCATGTTGAATCAACAATGTCTATATATCCGCTGAAAGCGAATGGGTTGTTGTTTTTAGGAATGACTCTGATATGGTAAACCAACTGTCCGTAATCGTCGGGCGTGTAACTGTCCATCCTGAAACGGTATGCGGAAAGTGCCTGAGGAGAAAGGGGGGAAACAAACGAACCGGTTTGTCCGTAAATGTCGTACAACTCAAATTCATCGAGTGTTTCAACTCCTTCAATTCCTTTTGGAAATGATGTTTTCACCGAGATAATACGATGGAAAAGTGAGTCTTTTTCGTAAGAAATCTTGCTGATGCTTTCGAGGGTGTAAACATCTCCTGTTTTAAATGGAAAATCTTCACCTCCGATACCGGCAAGGCGTTTTATGGATTTTGGAATATGGTCAATGAAAAGTGTCGCTTTGCTGTAATTATCAACATGATACGATTCGAATTGTTTTCTGTGATAGGGTGCTTTGGCTATGGCGCGTCTCATGATGGCATAAGCGGGGTCTTCTCCTTTTGCCGATACAACTGCTTCTCTCAGCGTGATGCTTTTCATGTTCAATCGAATTACCAAAGGTGCGTGTAACGGTATTGTGATTTGCCGTATATCTGTTTGATAACTGATATGTTGTATGCGAATGGTGTAATTGCCTGCGGGTAGCGGCATGGAAAATATGCCGCTATCGTTGGTGGTACAGCCTTCTTTTGTTTCTTCAATAAAAATGGTGGCAAAGAGCACGGGTTCGCCCGTGTCGTCCAAAACTTTCCCTTCCAATATTTGTGCATCAACAGAATACGAGAAAAGGGTAATAATGGTAAATAGTAATCCTGAAAATTTCCGAATATGTTTCATTGTAATCGTTTTTCAATAATAGTGGATGATTTACAAAAATCGTGCATTATTTATTTGCAAGGATTTGTTCTATCGTTTTTGGGTAAAAATCGTATTCTAATTGATGTATTTTTTTTGCCAAACTTTCGGGTGTATCGTTTTCTAAAACGGGGCAGGTTGCTTGCAAAACAGGTACTCCGTCGTCGTATTTTTCATTCACAAAATGGATGGTGATACCGCTTTCTTTCTCTTTTGCGGCGATAACGGCTTGATGGACATGATTTCCGTACATTCCTTTTCCTCCGAATTTTGGCAATAGTGCCGGATGTATATTGATGATGGCGTTGGGGTAAGCCTGAATCAGTTTTTGTGGAATCAAAAGTAAAAATCCTGCCAACACAATAAAATCAATTTGATATTCCTGTAAAAGAGCGAGAATTTCATCTCCTTCAAGAAACTGGTTTTTTGAAAAGCAATAAGATGGTATGTTCAATGTTTTTGCCCGTTCCAGCACGTAAGCGTCGGTTTTATTGCTGATAATCAATGCCACGGTGGCAATGGATTTTTCAGAGAAGTATTCCGCAATGCGTTGGGCATTACTTCCGTTACCGGAAGCGAAAATGGCGATGCGATAGGGTAGGGAAGGGTTGTGAGGAATTATCTGCATTTCATATTTTTCTCTTATTTGACAAATTTAAAAGTTTTTCCATTTTCCAATCGTAGAATGTAAACCCCTTTATTGAGTTTTGTAGTAGAAATATCAGAATTTGTTGTTCCTATTTGTACTAACTGCCCGACTACATTATAAACTTGATAATCGGTATTCGATGCGGCATTTATAACAGTAATATGGTCGGGAAAAGTAATGATTTCGATTTCCTTTTCTGACGACAGTAAAATCGATTTTAGATTTTTACTTCCTTTAAGGTCACCACAATGATCATTGGTAACAAAAAAATATTCGAAAGATTCATAAAAATCAAAAATAGATGGCTTTGGCAGTGTTTGCAAATAAAAAGGATCCCAAACAATTTGTTCAGTGTATGGGTAAGAACTTGTGTAAGGGTCGTCGCATGGGAAATAATGATTCAAAGGTGAAGAAAAGAAGGCACACATTGAATTAACAGTGTTAATTTCACCTTCAAAATAACCACTGGTATATTCTTCTCCATCGTAATATCCAATTTTATAATTTTTAAACTGCTCATCAATATTCTTATAATAGTAATTATTTTCCATAGTACTGCTATTAGATGGTCCTAAGACATATCCGTGCCAAGCTTTATACTGTACGGGAGGCGCACTACTTGTATAACCTGCCACAGAAATACGGAATTGTCCATCGTCTTGAACAATAGTGCCAATATCTTGAAGGTGGTATGAATAACCGGGAATAACAAAGTGGTAAGCTATTGGTGGTGGTGCAAAACCGGAAAAGTAAAATGGAGTTAAAATAACTTCATCTTTATATGAAGATGCAATTATTATTCTATAGTTATTTCCGATATAATCGCCTACAACACAATGAGAATCAGGTTCTGTTTTTTGCCTCCAATTAAAACTGTTAATTTGGGTAAACGAAGGATCTATAGTTGTAAAACCAATTAATTCTTGACTTTGATTCATACCCGATACAACAAAAATACCCGAATGACCATCCGGATTTTTCTTGAGAATAATTTTATGATATTCCCATGTACTCGTTGTCATATAAAAGTTAATTAAACTTAATGTTGTTACGTCCAAGGAGCCAACAACTCCTCTATCACCTCTAACTCCGCAAAATGCGTAATCATGCTGAGAGGCCAAAGAAATATCGCCTGCCCAAATAGAATAAAAACAGTCGGCTTCAGGATATTCGTAAAATTGCATTCTCTCAAAATTGTTGTACACAACCGCCACAAAAGCATTGACAACATTATCTATCTGTCGTGAACCACAAATCAAATATCTGTCGTTAGTTACCTTTTGAAAGTCCCTGACTTCAATATTCTGAATAGCAGGTACAGGCGATAATACAATTTCAAAAATGTGAGCATCTTGGGAAGGGTCTGAAGGTACAATTACAATAGAATTTCTACCATTTCCCGATGCAAGAGATGAATGCATACTCGCTGCAGCGATTGGTTTTCCGCTATCATCAAAAGAAAGCGTGTAGTTCATCAAATCCCCATATACAACGTTATTAGAAGTGATTCCGTTTACTACCCAACCTGCCGTTGATGTATAAACAAAGCATAAAATAATGCTTAAAAGTAATAAAATTTTTCTCATAAAATTTTATTATTTATAATTAATAATTGGTGCAAAGATAACCTTTTTATTAATATCTTTGTGCCGTTATTTTAATAATTTAAAAAATATGAAAAAAATATTTTATATAGTCATGGCAACGATACTAATCGCTGTTTCGCTTCAGGCTCAAAGTACACAAGGGGAAGAATTTTGGGTTACTTTTGGAAGAAATAGAAATCATACACCCGATCAGGTTGATTTGCAAATACGAATCGTAAGCGGCGGACAATCAACGAAAGGAAATATCTATTTTACAAACTTAAAAACTTCAATTGAATTTAATATTGCTGCACACCAAATATTCACACATGTACTTACTTTCCCTCAAAAACAATCCTCATATAACGAAATTATGGGGGTATCCGATTACAGCATAAAAATCAAAACAGATAATCCTGTTTCGGTATATGCACTGAACCAAATAGTTCTTTCTACTGATGCTACAAATATATTTCCTATAACATCCTTAGGAATTGATTATTACAGCATTTCATACAAACCTAATGGTACATACTTAGATGCATACGCAATAATAGCAACTGAAGACAATACACAAATTGTGCAGAATGGAACTCCCATTGTAATACTTAAGGCTGGGGATGTTTTCTATAGAACAGAACCAACCGATATGACAGGAGTACACATTACATCTAACTTCCCTATTGCTTTTTTTGCACTTTGTCAAAACACTAATGTTCCTGTTGGTTATGGAACTCAAGATCATATAATGCAACAATTGGCTCCTGTAAGTACATGGGGGAGGAATTTTTTTGTTCCGGTTTCACATTGTACTCGCGATATTGTACGAATTGTTGCTTCAGAAGATGGCACAACAGTTACACAAAAAGGAGGCGTATTGCTTTTTCCTCTTCCACCTGGCGGACAACCTAGTCTTGATAATCTTCAACATGGTCAATTTGTTGATTTAATAGCACATAGAGATAGCGCCGGATGTTATATCGTATCCAATAAACCGATTGGCGTTTGTACGTATCTTACAAGTAACACTTTTAATCCCGGTATTTTTGGTTCTGATCCTGCTCAATGTTGGCTTCCTGCTATTGAACAATCTGTTTCAAATGTATTGATTGCTCCTTTTAAACCTGAAGGTGTTACTAACTTGAATGCACATTATACTTTAATTATTACTCCTACCGACACTAAAAACAATACTTTAGTTTCTGTTAACGGAGCGCCACCAGTTGTTTTAAACGGTGGTTTTTGGAGAGATAATTTTGCTTCAGGTTTTTCATTTTACAGTTTACAACTGACAGATGTAAACTCATCTTATCGTTTTTCAAATGATGCAGGGTTAATTGTTTTCTGTTATGGCACAGGAAGCCAAGAATCTTATTATTACTTAGGTGGCTCTGCCATGCGCGATTTGAATGCAGCGTTTTATGCCAACGACATTCATTTTCAGGAATTAAAAGAGAATCCTTTTTGTGCGGGTTTGGTTGAGTTTCGGGCTGAAATAAATGGGCTGCATCCAACACATCCCCAAAGGATTAAATGGTTTGTTGACGGAGCAATGGAACCAGGAACTCTAAATCAGGAAACATGGAATAGGACTTTTACACTCGGCGAATATGAAATCAGGATGGATGTTGTTTTTGAAAACGATGAAATTGCGACTAAAATCGGAACGCTAAAAATAGTTCCATGTAATTACAGCACCGAATTTTATGCCAACAATATCCATCATTCGGAATTGTCCAATTATCCAATTTGCAATAAAACCGGAAAAGTGGACTTTCGTGCAGAGATAGAAGGGTTAAGTCAAGAGCCGGGCAGTTTGTTATGGTATATAAACGGAGTGAAAGAAGATGCCGCTGATGACCAACTGACATGGAGCAAAATTTTTGCAACCGGAACATACGAAATAAAAATGTGGGTACGCTACGACAACGGTACGGAAGAAACCATCACAGCCACATTAAAGGTTGAAATTTTCTTTATTAAAATACAGAATGTGAGGCATTAAAGATAAAAATTAGGGTATTCTTATAACCTCATAGTCTTTTACTGTGTAGATATTCCAATATTGATTATTGCATCCATCTGCGGGGGTACGGTTAAAAATGATGTTGCCGGTTGAAAGGAAATGGTGTGGAATGTGGTTGAAACACTCAAAACAATGGTTTCCGAACATTCCTAAGGAATAAATAAAGTTGTAGGCTATGTCATATCCTTGGAACGCAGCCAGGTCGGGGTCGCTGTTGAAACGTGCACGATAGATATAAACAAATTCTTTGACACCGGACTCTTTATAATCAACTACGTGAGGTACAATAAAATGTAGTTTGAGGTTTTGTGCATAGTTGAAATCCATTTTTTCAATGTTATTCCATCGGGGGAAACCTATAAGTGTGATGTCGTACTGTTTTCGTTTTTCGTCTAAAACTCGCATCATGTCCAAAATTTCGGGGGTGCTTTCACTGAACATGAAAACGAAATTGGGTTTGTGTACATCAAGCAAAGACAGCGCCGATGTCATACTTTTTCCTTCGGATAAAAACTCTCGACATTGAGGGTAAAGTGTTTTAAAATTTTCGACACTTCTGCTATATGAGGATTCATTTCTTCTTACTATCAATATGTTATTATTGCTATTTTCAGGGGCTATTTGTCGGGCTGCATTGTAAAAGGTGCTTTCGTCGGGTGTTATTTTAGCTACATTGGGATTCCCTTTTATAATATCGTTGCGGGGAGATGTTACATTGACCAAGGGAATGTTATATTGATTGGAAAAATCGGTGATTTTTTTAAATAAATCAGCGGAAATAATGCCGATGATTAAATCGGTTTTTTTCATTTCCGATTTTGCTAAAAGTTGATCCATTTGTGTGTTATCGGTAATGTCGTAAACATTCAAACAAACATTTAATCCTTTGTCGGCTAAACTGTCTAAAGCCAGTACTACGCCATGATAAAAGGCGAGATATTTTATGGAGGGATAATCTGTTTTTGGGCGAACATTTTTCCTTGTTCCTGACGATAGGGCAGATGCTAATTTGTTTGCTGAAAAAGGCATTATCAACGCCACCGTATATTTTTTCTTTGTATCCCACCCTCCGATGCAAATGGCGTCTTTTGACTGGAGTAAATCAAAAACTTCGGAAGTTGAAACGATTGTTTCTGATTGTAAGCCGGATGAGGTTTGTCCGTTGGTTAATCCCGATGCTTTTTTTTGTACCGGAATAAAGACTATTTCGTTTTTGGTAACATTGTTACCCAAACGGGGATTGCGTCGTTGTAATTCATTCAAAGATATTTGAAAACGATTGGCAATATCTACTAACGGCTCTTTTTTCTCTGTTCTGTATTCGATGAAATCGTATAGATGTTTATAGTTCGGAATTATCAGCGTGTCGCCGACAACGATGTGATTATTGACGATTTTTTTATTCTTAGCAAGTAGCGAATCAATGCGGACTCCATAGTTTTTTGAGATGCTGTATATTGTTTCTCCGTGTTTTACAATATGACGGTTTTGGAGTGTTTCGGTTTTTTTATCGGTAACGGATGGAGGAGGTATTTTTATGGCGTCTCCATCGGTTAGTCCGTTAAGGATATTGGGATTTGCTTTGATGAGTTCGGAAGTAGTGGTATTCAAAGTTTTAGCGATGCTTTGTAAGGTTTCGCCGGTATGGACTATGTAAATGTTTTCTGAGGTTTTAGAGTTTTGTTGTGTTTTAATGTCGGAGAGTGTTTTTTGGTCGTGTGGAATACGTAATGTGACATTGTCGGGGAGTATTTCGGATAAGGCGGGATTGGCATTGCGAATGGATGCAACTGTTACTTGATACTTTTGTGCGATGCTGTAATAGGTTTCTCCTTTTTTTACTTGATGAAAAATATAGAGGTCATTATCTTCCGTTTTGACGGTTGTTGGTGCATGGTTTATTTTTTCGGAAAAAACAGGTATCATCAAAGGTTCGCCTAAACGCAATCCATAAACGGCATCAGGGTTATTTTCATATAATGTTTCAAGGGCGATTTCGTAAAGTTTTGAAAGTGAATAAGCGGTTTCTCCTTTTGCTACTATATGATAGTAATATTCTTTGTCGTTAATGTGAATGATGCTGTCGCTTTTTTGAGACAATACATTTTGAGAATAAACGGTTTGATTTTGTGTCATGAAAATGAAACACATACAAATTACAAATGGTAAAAAATAACGTGTCATCTCTATCTGTTTAAATATTTTTTATTCCCACTCAATAGTAGCCGGCGGTTTGGAACTGATGTCGTAAACGACGCGATTGACGCCTTTAACTTGATTGATGATTTCATTTGAAACATGAGCCAAAAAGTCGTATGGTAATCGTACCCAATCGGCAGTCATGGCATTGATACTGCTTACGGCACGTAGTGCAACGCTGTTTTCATAAGTGCGCTCGCCATCTGTTACGCCTACTGATTGCACGGGAAGCAATATGGCTGCCGCCTGCCATACCTTATGGTATAAGCCTGCTTTCCGCAATTCGTTGATAAATATGTAATCTGCTTCTTGAATGATATGTACTTTTTCGGGGGTTACTTCTCCTAAAATTCGAATACCTAATCCCGGACCAGGAAAAGGATGTCGTGATAAAAGTTTTTCTTTAATCCCTAATTCCGTTCCAACTTTTCGCACTTCGTCTTTGTAAAGTTCGCGCAACGGCTCTACTACTTTTAATTTCATGTAGTCGGGCAATCCGCCAACGTTGTGGTGCGATTTGATGGTTTTTGAAGATTCTTTTGCTGATTCTATTACATCGGGATAGATTGTTCCTTGTGATAACCATTTTACGTCCTGTATGGCGTGTGCTTCACGGTCGAATACTTCGATAAAGGTTCGACCTATGGCTTTCCGTTTTTCTTCAGGGTCTGTTATGCCTTTTAAGGCAGTGTAGAAAAATGATTTGGCATCAACGCCCTTTACATTTAACCCCATGTCTTGATATGAACCCAAAACATCTTCAAATTCATTTTTTCGCAAAAGTCCATGGTCAACAAATATGCAAAATAAGTTACTGCCGATGGCTTTGTGCAGTAATACGGCTGTTACTGAAGAGTCTACACCTCCCGAAAGTCCTAATATCACTTTGTCATTCCCTAATTGTTGCTTCAACATTGCAATGGATTTCTCCACAAAAGAGGCGGGAGCCCACGATTGTTCGTTTTTGCGATTGTCTTTTAAAGTTGTTTCTGTTGTCATTTTGATATTGTGTATAATGTGTGGCAAAATTAGATGAAATTTTTGAAATACCAAGCGTAATAATTATAATTAGTCTGAATAATTCAAGATGCAAAAACTTTAGCTGCTTATTTATCTGTGTATGAAGTACAAATGTTACGTTTTAAAAATATTAACAAAGGTATAATTGTCAAAGTATATAATTTATTTTGATAATTTTGTTTACAAAGTTTAGAATCGTTATGTGCAAAAGAGTGTGTTTTTTGTGTTTATATTGGATGAATAATACATGTGTAGTTTTTTTAAACATTTTCAATTATAGATTTAATGTTTCTTTACGTCCTTTTTTTCACCAACTTTTTATTAATATTTGTGTATGTCAAAATCTTCATGTACCTTTGCCGACGGTTTTAGTGGAAAAATTTGATTGATTGCAACCACAGTAAAAAAATGCTAAAACAATGCTGCTTTTCAATAAAATTTTTCCCTTTAAAAAAATAATTATTAATATTTTAAATAATTTATTATGGGATATTATTTCACTTCAGAATCGGTTTCGGAAGGACATCCGGATAAAATAGCCGATCAAATTTCGGACGCAATATTGGATGCGTTTCTTGCTTTTGATACTAATTCAAAGGTAGCATGTGAAACGTTGGTAACTACAGGACAGGTCATTGTATCGGGCGAAGTTAAATCTCATACCTATGTGGACATTCAGGATGTAGTTCGTAGAGTGATTCAACGTATTGGTTACACAAAAAGCGAATACCGTTTTGATTGCAATTCGTGCGGGATTCTTTCGGCTATTCATGAGCAATCGGGAGATATCAATCGAGGAGTTGAACGCAAAGATATTATGGAACAGGGTGCAGGCGACCAGGGAATGATGTTCGGCTATGCTTGTCGCGAAACCGACGAATACATGCCTTTAGCGCTAGAGTTATCTCATCTTGTTTTGCAGGAGTTAGCTGCAATACGTCGAGAAGGCAAAGAGATGACCTACCTGCGCCCCGACAGTAAATCGCAAATCACCCTCGAATACGGTGAAAATCATCAACCGCAACGTATTCATGCTATTGTTGTATCAACACAGCACGATGATTTCATTAAACCTGAAAATGAAACACAGCAAACTGTTGATAAAGCAGATAAGGAAATGTTGGATATAATAAGAAACGATGTAGAGAGAATCTTGTTGCCACGTGTTAAAAAACAACTTCCTGAACGTCTGCATCACTTTTTTGATGGGGATTACAAACTCTTTGTCAACCCTACGGGAAAATTTGTAATTGGCGGTCCTCATGGCGACACAGGTCTTACCGGTCGTAAAATCATTGTGGACACTTATGGTGGAAAGGGCGCTCACGGTGGAGGCGCTTTTTCGGGAAAAGACCCATCGAAGGTGGATCGTTCGGCAGCATACGCTGCCCGTCATATAGCAAAAAACATGGTTGCAGCAGGTGTTTCCGATGAAATGTTGATACAGGTATCTTATGCTATCGGCGTTGCCAGACCGCTTGGAATCTTTGTAAATACCTACGGTACATCGAAAGTAAACATGCCCGATTCTCAAATTGCTGAAATCATTGAGAAAATCTTTGACCTGCGACCAAAAGCTATAGAAGAACGCTTTTGCCTGCGCTACCCAATATACGAAGAAACAGCATCATACGGACACTTTGGAAGAACACCGAGAAAAGTAACTAAAATATTTTACGACAGGTCAAATGGCGAAAAAATCGAGAAACCCATCGAGGTGGAATTATTTACTTGGGAAAAGTTAGATCAAGTTGAGATAATTCGGAAAGTATTTGGACTTTAGAAACGATCAATTATTCATTCGATTTTTGACTTCCATCAATTTTTCCATCTCTTTTTCATCTATTGTTGTCAAGTTCATTCCGGCAGATTTGGCTAACAGTAACATTTGACAATAAGCGTCGAGATTTTCCATTTTCCAATATGCTGCTTCAATATGATTCCCCCAAGTGATGGCGCCGTGATTTTGCATTAACATGGTTTGATGTAATAGCGCTGTTTTCCCAATTGCTTCTGCCATTTCAGGAGAGCCGGGATGATGATACGGTACAACGGTGATTTCTCCAAGAAAAATTTCTACTTCTGGTAAGATATATTGTGGCGGCTGATTATTGGTAATGGAAAATACAGTAGCATGAGGAGGATGGGCATGTACACAAGCGCATGCATCAGGAACATTGTGATATATAGCCAAATGGGTCATTATTTCACTGGTGGCAGGACGGTTTCCTTCTTTTTGGATGCCATCCATATCAACAAGGCATAAATCCGAATTTTTCATAAATCCTTTGGAAATCATAGTAGGCGTACATAAAACCATATTTTCAGATACACGAACACTGATATTGCCGCCGTTGCCATCAACAAAACCACGTTGCCACATTCGCTTACCTATTTCACAGATAGTCGTTTTTAAAGGAATAAGACACTCGAAGAAGAAGTAAATCTCCCTCGGAGTAGTTTGTTTGCCTTGTTCTTCCCAAGGGAATCGCAGATTGGGTAATTCGGGTGGTTTGTATTCAAATGGGTTATTTATTTTTTTCATATCAATATCCTTTTTATTCTTCTCCTAAAATACATTTTTTTCTTTTCTTTGCTGTTTGAGCGAGTTGCTTTTGTCGTTTATTACCCACATCAATCTGAATGTTAGCGTATTGTGGTATTGGTTTCTGTTCCATGTTATTTCGGGGTCTTTAGTGCTGTAAAATGGTCTATTACGAATGCTGATTAATGAATATGAAAATCGGAAATTGAAAAACAACCCTCCGTAAATACGGTATTTTACATCGGCAAGGATGCTGAAATCATTGTTATTATAGGCTTCTTCAGCTTTGGGTGTGGTGTTGAACCGGTCCTGTTCCATCTCTTTTATTCGCACCAAACGTCCGTATTGAAACCCTGCTCCTAATGCCAGATTTCTGTCGTTATAGTGCATCACAAGTGGAATTCTTACATAATCGAGATGTAAATCGTATGCGCCGTTGATATAGAATGAATCGGTTTCATTATATGGGTTATAGGGATTATCGTGAAGCCACATTCCTTTTCCACCTTTTTGCCGACTGCCTTCCATACTGAAAAGTGTTTCCAGAGTGAGCGACCACATTTCGGTAAATGGAATGATGGCGGCAGCACCTACGTTTGCACCTGCTCGTTTGTATCCGTACATCTCATCTCCATCTATTTGAGTAAGATTCACTCCTCCTATCAAGGCACCTTTGACAACCTGAGCATTTGTTTGAGAAACGATACTAACTAAAAATAATAATATAGTCCAAATATATTTATTCATAACGTATTAAATAACAGAACAACTTTATTGAAACGATTTTGAATAGGTTTTGTTGTATGAAAGATGTGGTTTTTTCATATTTTTGCAAAGCATATAGAATAGGTCAAAAGCACACTGATGACGCAGATTAAACAGATATTTACTGATAATATTTTCAGGAAAACAGCAACTACATTCTTTACACTAATGTTGCAAGGAATGTATTTTTGTGCCATATCGCAATCGGTTGATACTATTCAAATAAAACAGTTACAGGAAGTTAACATTACTGAAAAGGCTATAAAAAAGGAAGTCTATTCGGCAACGCCTTTGCAGGTAATGGATGCTTCAAAGATTGAGCGACTCAATGTTACCCAACTTTCTGATGCCGTAAAGTTTTTTTCCGGTGCAACGGTGAAAGATTACGGTGGAGTAGGGGGGATGAAAACTGTTTCTGTACGCGGTTTTGGCGCCACTCATACGGGAGTCAGTTATGATGGCATTCCTGTTTCCGATGGCGTTTCGGGGCAGATTGACTTGGGGCGTTTTTCTTTAAATAATGTATCTCTGATAACGCTTTCAGCGGGTCAAAGTGATGATATTTTTCAGCCGGCGCGCCTTTTTGCTTCTGCTGCCGTTTTAAAAATTCAATCATCAACTCCCGATGTGTCGGAAGAAAAAAAAGCCAATGTCAACGCCGAGTTAAAAGCAGGTTCTTTTGGTTTGTGGAATCCATTGTTATATGTTGAAGGTCGTTTGGGCAACAGTTTTTCTGCTTCTGCACATGCCGAATATCTCACTTCACGCGGCAATTATCCTTTTACACTTCGTTACGGAACATCGGAAAGCGACAGTACTTCTTATGAAAAACGTGAAAATTCCGATGTGGAAACATGGCGAACCGAAATTGCCCTGTTCGGAAAGTTAAAAAAATCGCAACAATTACGACTGCAATGTTCATATTATCAGTCGGAACGAGGATTGCCGGGCGCCACCACTTTTTACTACATTCATTCTAAACAGCGGTTGTGGGATAAATTGTTTTTCAGCCAGTTGCACTATGAGAAACAATGCGGACATGATTTTTCGTTTCAGATAAACGGGAAATACAACCGCACTTTTCAACACTATCGTAATCCCGATTCATGGAGTTCCGATTCAACTGCTTTGGAAAATAATTATTATCAAAACGAGGGCTACGGTTCTGCTACAGTGTTGTATACCCCTGCCGATGCGTGGAGTTTTTCGCTTGCCAATGATGTTTTTTATAATGACATGGATTCCGATTTGCCTGCGTTTGCCTATCCGGAACGTTATACATGGCTTGCTGTTGCAGCAGGAAAATTCAATAAATCGTATATTACAGTAACAGCGAATATTTTGTCCACCGTTGTTCGTGAATATGTTCATTATAAGGATATTATTCTGCATGGGAACAGAAAAGCACCCGACAGTGAGCGGTTTTCGCCCGCTTTCAGTGTTGCAATTCGTCCTTTTCAAAATGAAGAGTTTAATTTTCGTTTGATGTATAAAGAGATTTTCAGAATGCCGTCGTTCAACGACTTATATTATTCTCAAGTTGGAAATCCCGATTTGAAACCCGAATATACATGGCAATATAACGTAGGAATATCATACAATAAAAAAGTATGCGCATGGATGCCGCAAATTACTGCTATTGCCGACATCTATTACAACAAAGTTGAAAACAAAATCCTTGCTGTTCCGACAAAAAATATTTTTGAATGGTCAATGAAAAATGTAGGGAAAGTGGATATTTATGGTGTTGATTTTAATCTTGATACATACTTTGTGATTGTAAATAATTTTCGTTTTCTACTCAATGCAACGTATTCATATCAAAAAGCGCTGGATGTAACTTCCGAAACCGACCCGATTTATTCAAAACTGTATAAACATCAAATTCCATACACTCCCGAACATTCCGGTGGCGGGGCTTTTACATTTGAAAATCCATATCTCAACTTTTCTTATTCCGTAATCTGCTCAGGTTCACGTTATTCGCTGGGACAAAATATCCCCGAAAACTATTTAAAACCCTACTCCGACCATAGTATTTCGATAGGGAAACAGGTGAAATGGAGGGTAGTTTCCTTTTCAGGTAAATTTGAAATACTCAATCTGTTCGACGAGCAGTATGAAATAGTACGCTATTTTCCAATGCAGGGAAGGGCTTGGAGGGTATCAATAGGAGTAAAATGGTGATGTTCTACCTCTTCAAAGAACATTCCAGCACACATTGTTCACAGATGCCAAGATTTCCGCTCAGGCGGCGTTTTATCATATCGGCATAGCGGTCTTTCAATGGAGTAATTTTTATTTTATCGAGTATTGCGGCTACAAAAGCATACATCAGTAAGGTGCGTGCATGGTCTTCGTTGATTCCGCGTGAACGCAGGTAAAACAGCGCTTCGTTGTCTAACTGTCCTACCGATGCTCCGTGACTGCATTTTACGTCGTCGGCATAAATTTCTAAAAAAGGCTGTGTTTCGATTTTGGCTTTATCGCTGATTAAAATATTACGGCAATTTTGAAATGCCTGTGTTTTTTGAGCATTTTTATCTACCAATATATGTCCGTTGAAAACGGTACCGGCATAATCATCTAAAACACCTCTAAACTCCTGTCTTGAAATGCAATACGGAACGGCATGATGTACAAAAATGTGGTTGTCAATAAATTGATTTTTATCCATCAGATAAGCGCCCGATATTTCGGCTTCGGCGTATTCGCCCAATAAATGTGTATAAATGTCGTTTCGTAACATGCCGCCGTTGAGCGATATTTGGTTAAAATACAACTTACTGCCTGTTTTCTGATGAAACATTATCCGGTTGATAATGGCAGTTTCGTTGTTGATATTTTGAAGTTTATAGTATTCTATTTCAGAGTTTTGTGATAACTTCACTTCGGTAACGCTATTGCTGAAAATTTGCTGATGGTTGGTAGAGTCGTCGCATTGCAGCAAGGTTGCTTTGCTGTTTTTTCCGAGAAGTACCAAATTGCGAACCGATACAAACAGATTTTGGTTGCTGTTATAAATATTCATCATCTGTACGGGGCGTTCAATAACCATATTCTCAGGAATATACAGGAAAACGCCGTCCAACCACATTGCATCGTTCAAATCCGAAAAGCCATCAAGGGTTTTAGAATATTGTCCGAAATGAGGTTTCACCAATTCGGGCATCTCTTTCATGGCAACAGATAGACTTCCGAATATCATACCATTCTGTAAAACAGTCAGTTTCTTATCTCCGCATAATCCGTTGATAACAGGGATTTCGTATCCTGCCAAATCTTTTATATCGCAGCGGAAATGGTGATTTTCAATATTTTGACTTTGGTCGGGAGAAAGGATAAAATAATCGTCTTTCAGGATGCGGCTCAAATCGGTATTTTTCCATGCCTCGAGTGTTGAGGTCGGGAACCCAGTTTCCAAAAAGCGTTCAAACGCTGCAAACCGAACAGCGCCGGAGATGCTATCATTCTCAGCGAAATCTCGATATTTTTGCTCAAATAATGTCTCTATTTTATTTTTTAATGTATTCATTTGTTTCAATTTATTAACCGATTAAATAAAAACCTCATTTACACCTAATTTAATAACAAAAACAACCTCAGTAGCGATTAATTCAGTACCAACACTCAACCTCATTCCCTCATTGTTCCTTTGTTTTTTTCCGAATTGTTTGTTGGTAAAATTTAATATATTCCTCATATTCCTCTGCGTAGGTTTGTGATTTGTGATGTTCTTTTTGATTTTCAATGTATTCACATAAATCGTGGATGTTTCGCTTTGAAACAGAAAAAGCAGAACACGATTGTTGCCATTGAAATATACCAACACACAAACGATTGTCATTAATAAACTTTTCCGAACTATTAGCAATAATTGTCGCCAAACTTTCTTCATCTAAATTGGGAGAACGCGAAACAAGAAAATGAACGTGTTCGGGATTGGCATAAATTGAATACAGTTTGCAACCATTATTGTTGACAATTCCAGTAATATACTTTTCAATTCTTATTCGATCTTTTTCAAGAATTATGGGCATCCTGTTAAATGTTGTAAACACAAAATGTGTATAAAGATTATTATATTCTATTTTCATCTATTTATTTTTTGCAAAGTTAAAAAAAATGAGGTAATGAGGTTAATATGTGTGTGATATAATTTGTTTGCTACTACTGAGGTTGTTTTTGTTATTAAATTAGGTGTAAATGATGTTGTTTATATTGTAACTTCTGTCCATCCTTTTTTTGATTTTTTATCTTTCCGGTAATATTTTATTGGAATTTTAAAAAGTTCTTTCATCCCTGGTAACACACTTTCTAATACTTCTCTTTTCATTGCCTTTGAGTTTCGTTTAAACATAATTTTATAAAATGAACTCCAAAAAATTGCAGCGTCATCTATACTAATTTCTTTGTCAGACCCAATGATAGAGTTACAACCTGAAGTCGGGAAAATTTCATTTGCTAAATTTTTATTAGTTGATTCACAAGAAGATAAAAATAATCTTTTCCCATTAAGTTTGTCTCTTAATAGATTTCCAAGTTCTTTGAAATTTATTCTGTCTAAAGTTGTAGCTATTAAATTTTCGTTTCCGTGACAAGAAATATGTAAATATCTGTAGTTTGATTTCACAAACTCATTTAATAAATGCTCAAATTCGGATTTTGTTCTTATATAGAAATATTTATGTGTAATTTTTGATAACTTTAGAATTTTTGAGATTATTACTCCTTCAAATTCTTCATCTATTTCGTTCTTGAATTCTAAACTTTCGATTATAAAAACAAATGGTTTTGTTTCATTTGACATACTCGTAATTTCGAATTGTTTTTTGTTGATAATCATTTTGTTATGTTATTAAACTGCCTAAAACTTCTCTATTCGTGTAATTCGTTGCAAAAATCCCATATCTCAATTAATAAAAAAAAACCTCTTTCTTCCCCCTTTGGGGGAAGTCCCGAAGGGGAAGGGGGCTAAATCTCATATCCCATATCCCTATTCCACACTTTTCCTAACCCATTCATATCCTTTTTCTTCCAATGTCAGCGCCAGCGTTTTATCGCCTGACAGGGCAATTTTTCCGTTGTACAAGATATGCACAATATCGGGAACAATATAATCCAATAAACGTTGATAATGAGTGATAACTACAATTCCGTTGTTGGGTGTTCGCAGTTGATTCACGCCATTGGCGACGATGCGCAGGGCGTCAATGTCAAGTCCGGAATCGGTTTCGTCCAAAATTGCTAATTCGGGCTGTAGCATTGCCATCTGAAAAATCTCGTTACGTTTTTTCTCTCCTCCGCTAAAACCTTCATTAACAGAACGATTGGCAAGGTCGGCGGTCATTTCGACAATTTTTTTCTTTTCGTTCATCAACTCCATAAATTCTATTGCCGTCAGCGGCTCCAATCCGCGATGTTTGCGATGTTCATTTACAGCGGTTTTCATAAAGTTGATGATGCTCACGCCGGGTATTTCCACGGGGTATTGAAATCCAAGGAAAATACCTTCCAAAGAGCGTTGTTCGGGCGACAGTTCCAAAAGATTACGTCCTTTGTAAACAACTTCGCCCTGAGTTACTTCAAAGCCTTCCCGACCTGAAACGATGGCTGCCAAAGTGCTTTTTCCCGTTCCATTTGGTCCCATGATGGCATGAACCTCGCCTGCTTTAACTTCTAAGTTGATTCCTTTTAAAATCTCACGTCCGTTGATGCCGGCATGTAAATTTTTTATTGTCAATAATATATTATTCATTATCAAGATGTTATTTTACAAAAATAATTAATCAATTATTTCAAATCCAGTATAAGGATGCAACACTTTTGGTATGATAATCCCGTTTTCGGTTTGGTTGTTTTCGAGCAAGGCGGCAACGATGCGCGGCAATGCTAAAGCGCTGCCGTTCAATGTGTGAACCAAATTATTTTTCCCGTTTTTATCTTTAAAACGGCATTTTAATCTGTTTGCCTGATAATCCTCAAAATTGGAAACCGACGACACCTCAAGCCAACGCTGCTGAGCCGCAGAATATACCTCAAAGTCAAAGGTTAACGCAGAAGTAAAACTCATATCGCCCCCGCAAAGCCGCAGAATACGAAACGGTAATTCCAACTTTCGTAACAGATTGGCTACATGGCGTTTCATCTCTTCCAAAGTAGGATACGACCTGTCGGGATGTTGTATTTGAACGATTTCCACCTTGTCGAACTGATGAAGACGATTCAAACCTCGTACTTCTTTTCCATAAGAGCCTGCTTCACGGCGAAAACAAGCCGAATATGCCACATTTTTAATCGGGAAATCGGATTCTTTCAGTATCACATTCCGATAGATATTGGTCATCGGCACTTCTGCCGTCGGAATGAGGTAAAATCCATCGGATTCAACATAATACATCTGACCGTCTTTATCGGGAAGTTGTCCTGTTCCGAAGCCCGAATCTTCGTTTACCATCAACGGTGGCTGATATTCCTGATAACCGGCAGCGATGGCTTCGTCTAAGAAAAAGTTGATGAGTGCACGCTGCAAACGTGCTCCTTTACCTTTGTAAAACGGAAATCCGGCGCCGGTAACTTTATTCCCTAATTCAAAATCAACGATGTCATATTTTGAAGCCAAATCCCAATGCGGCACTGCATCGGGCGGAAGTTGCGGTATGGTTCCTTCTTCGAGGACGACCTCGTTTTGTTCAGCGCTTTTTCCTTTGTGTACTGAGATATGTGGCAGGTTGGGAAGAAGAATAATTGTTTTTTCCAGTTCATTTTTAATCTCTTCCAAGTGGTTTTCCATCTCTTTGATGGAGGCTTTCATTTGCGTTGTTTCGTCGCGTAAGGCGTTGGCTTCGACGGTCTTACCTTCTTTAAATAGCGTTCCTATCTCTGCCGCTTTCCTGTTGGCTTCTGCCAAGGCGTCGTCCATTTGTTTTTGTGTTGCTTTGCGGGCATCGTCCAATTGGCATATTTTCTCTGTCAATTCTTTGGCTTTAAAGTTTTTAACTGCTAAACGTTCAACGACAAAACCGGGGTTTTCTTTAATTAGTTGAATGGGTATCATTATCTTATTGTATGTAATTTTAAAAAAGTGGGCAAAAGTACGTGAAATATTTGAATTATGTAGTGATTTTTATTAAAAACTCCATCGTATCAATATCATCGGCATAATCCCACAGTTGAGGAGTTTGGGAATGTCCGAATGGAATAATTTTTCGCCCATGTTGATTTGTAATCAATGCGTCTGATACAACACATTGTATTTGGTCTTTTATTTGTTCTATTTTGGCAGAAACTTCATCAAATGACGAGTATGTTTCGTAATAAATGGTTGAAATGGGCGAAGACAGTGATTCCGAATGTTTTAACATAAAAAATCCTGTATCAATGAAAACGTCTCCGTTGACTAAAAAGATGGCTTTATGGTAGTCGTAGTTATTTTTGTATCTATGGTGCAGTTCCATCCAATTCCACTCCTTTACTGCATCAATGAGTGGTGAGAAGTCGTAATCTTTTGGTACAAAGAATTTTGAAACGCTTCGACATCCTAATCCGAAATAACGAAACATATCTTCTCCAAGTTGTTGCAGTTGTTCTTTGGTTTCGTCTCCTGTCAAAACTGCTACCGAGTTTCTATTGCGACGGATGATGTGCGGATATTTTTGAAAATAATAATCGAAATAATGTCCGGAGTTGTTGCTTCCTGTTGCTATGAAAGCATCGGCATGACGCAGTAATCCGTCTGTAAATGAAATGCTTTCTGAAAATTGTTCGTCAATTTCGCAGAGTAGTTTTATTATTGTCGGCAATAGCCTATTATCGGAAGAGGCGCATTTAGCGGTAAAGCGGTGTCCGCTCAATAAAACGCACAGCACATCGTGAAATCCTACCATCGGTATATTTCCGGCTAAAACCAATCCGATATTTTTCTGTTGTTCGTTATGAGAAAAAGTGTATTTTTCCAACCACCTAAGTAAATTCTCTTCCGTCAGCGTCTGCGACCAAGTCTGCAAACAAAATCGCACATTATCGGGTGTAAACCATGGGTTGTAATGCACTGATTCCGTAATCAAGGTTTGTATTTCCAATGTATTTTCATCGGAAACATCTATGTTTTGATTGGCAATAAGCGATAATTGTTTGCCTAATTTTGTGAGGGAGTAAATTTTGTTTTTTAACATGGTATAAATTGTTAAATTACATATTGTCAATTTGTTGAAAGATTTGCGATGAGATACACAATCAATCCTCCAAGTATCAATAATCCTAAACAATTTCCCCAAGTTCTTCGTTTTTTTTCTCTTAATATTTCTCGCCAATAATCCTTTTCTATCTTTTCAGATTGAGGGTCATATTCTTTCTCTAAGATTTTTTCAAATTTTATCCATACATTCTTCTTTTCATAAAATTCTTTGCTTCCTTTGGGAACATAAATTGTACATTTTTTTGGCAATGTTGTGTCAAAAGTAGAAATAGAAGACAAGTTTTCAAAGATATTGATAATAGGTGGATATTTTTGATGAAGATAAATTTCGCTCAAACTACTACAATTAACAAATGCCTCATTTTCAAAATTTATGTTTTTAGATGCAATTTCTATTTTTCTTAATGGGGTAAAAGAAAAAGCCCTTTTTTCTATTTTTATTACTGATGCAGGAATAAATACCTCCTCTAATAAAGAATTTTTAAATGCTTCAATACCTATTTCATAAACAGAAGAAAGTATGTTTATATGAGTTAGATGAGTGTTCCTAAAAGCGCAATTATTTATGATTTGAAGATAGTGTGGTAGTCTTATTTTTTGCAATTTGCTGTCTTCGAAATTTATCCGAATGGATGGTGTTTTGACGGTAAAAGCATTACTCATATCAATTACACATAATGCAAAGTCTTTTGCCATAGTAGATAACACATTAAAATCATCATTACTGACATTGCCTGTTAATACAATGCTTTGAGTATTAATTATCTCGTCTTTTGTCAGTAATGCTCTTAATGTTCCATCCTTTTCGCAATGAATTGTTTTGTGAATCATTTAATTATTTATTATTCGCTGTAACTGGGTATTGTTAAAACGCTCGTTATCGGTTGGCGTTTTTCTTTTCGTTATCATATTCTTTCTGCTTTTGTAACTCGGTAATTTTAAGAATAAATTCTGTTTTCGCATTTGTGTATTCTTCTCGATTAAATTGATATTTTTCTGCTAATATGTATTTCAATTTTGCATACTCATTGCAAGTATTCGGGTTTTGCCGCAGATAGTCTCGAAAGTAAATCTCGTCTTGTGGCATATTTCCTATTTCGCGAATGTGCACGTGATAAGTCTGCAAATTTACACTATTCTCGCCATAACCTTTGCCAAAAGTCATTTTATTTTCCTTTTCTGCATTATACATATTTCCGTAGCCAATCTTTTCCAACTTTTCAATTATTACCTGCTTTATCTCATTGCTTAAATTCAACACTTCAACTAAAATATCAATGGTAGGTTTCGCGACAAGTCCCTCAATGGAAGTACTTCCAAAATGCTCAACATTAATTACTACACCTTTTCCTAACACTCCGGTCAATAATGCTTTTTCCTTTTCAAAAAGCACTTTCCATTCAGGATTGTAAGGGACAATCTGTATTGGGAAAAGTTTACCGATTTGATTGGCAGTCAAGTTGTCAATTTTTTTTTCTCTCTCCATTTTCTCTTTTTTTGGTCAATCGTTTTTTTTCAATGCGCTGCCTTCCGTTTGCACTTAACATGATGGCGTTTTTGTCGTTTATTTTCAGTCAATTTCAAAATTCTCCGATTTAAAATTACTGTAATATCTTCCTGTTTCTGCAGTAAATTTCAAAATGATAAAATCACCGCCGTCCATTCCTCCTTGATAGTACATAGAAAACTCGTCTTTCCAAATTTCCTTTTTAACTTCAATGTCATCTATCACTTCCATTATTCCTTTCAACATCACTCCACGAAAAAATCGTTTGTCGCAAAAATAAATGCAAGCCTTCGGATTGTTTCTATATTGCTTTATTCTCATTGACGGGCTGTTGGTATGCCAATAAATTGTTTTAATACCTTCTCGTTTGACAGGCGCTAACATTGCTTTTGTGTTTGGGTAGCCGTTTTCATCAACGGAACTTATAAAACTTACGCTTTGCTTGTCAATCAAATTTCCAATAGTTTCTTCCGGGTTTCTCATTTTTTTACTTTTTTATATCCTTGTCGGACGGTTATTTTTTTTTAAAATTTCAAATATTTTTTACCATTACAACAGAGGTAGCCTTAAATCCTCGATTTTCAAAAAAATGATGTGCCGACTTATTCTGTAGCCCAGTTTCTAAAAAGATGAACTTTGCACCCCATAATTTGATTTCTGTTTCAATCCATTTAAGCATTGATTCGCCAATTTTTTGTCCTCTAAACGAAGCGTCAACAATAATATCGCACAAGATGGCGATTTTTGTTTTTGGATAGAAACTAACTAATGCCAATGCAATAATTTTTTCGTCTAATAGCGCTATGCTCAATTTTGTAAATGTATTCTGCATCTCAAACGTATTTACCATAGCATCGGAAAATTCTTCTTTCATTATTGCTTTTATGTTGGCTTTCCAATCGTTCATATTATTGGCTCTGCCATCAATTACTTCCCCGTGTGAGATGTAGATTTTACTTACATTTCCAACAAAAAGTTCTGTAATTTCTGTTAAAGAAGAACTGTCAATTGGTGTACACCATTTATAATTAATTGTATTCATCACAATTATTATTATAGTTATAAAATCTTTTCAAATGTTTCCCTAATTTATGATAACGTCTTAAAACTATATGACATTTTTTGTATTTATGAGCGTTTAAATGTCCATATTTTTTAGGATTGATCAATTTAAGAAACATTGATGCGAAAATGTTTATTCCAAAAATACGATACTTATTTAAAACTACCAATTTCTGTTTTTGATAACACTTGTCGCCATTTTTTTTGCATAAAGATTCGATGAATTTTTTATAATCTGTTTTCTCAGCAAGTTTTATCAAACAGTACAATTCTTGTGTATAATGTTGGTTTAACTCATTTTTCCATAATTTTTGAAAATTTTCCAATTGGGCAAATTCATGTATCCATTTTATCCAAGTAGAGAAGATTTTATCATCAAAAACATTTTTTCTATGTAATTCAATACTCATTTCAAATATATTGAGTATTTGTGTTACATGGTTAGTCATCTCTCGTATTTCTTGGGTTTCTTTTTCATCTTGCTGAGGTTTAGTTATGACGTGTTTATCATTGTATAATCTCCATGTTTTAATACTTTGCTCCATTTCAAATTTAAACAAATCAATTGACGCTAATTCTAATTGCAGGTAATTGTCTCGTTTTGCGATTTTATTTGTTTGTTTTGTTTGATGCAGTAATGATATTAAAAGAGCAATGACAGTTACTACTGGAACTGCGATGGTAGCAATTGCAACAATTGCCGGATGTGCTACTATAAAAGATTCAATTTGTCCAAATATTTCAATCATTTTCTTTTTAATTCATTATTAATCTCTTATTTAAAAATTTGTATTTTGCTTCTTTTCTTGGGGTTGTAAATAACGTGGTTGCGGTTTCCACTGTACTTGCTGCAGGGCTACTGAAACTATTTTGGGAAACTGCTGGTTAGGTGTTTTTCTTCTTTACTGTTTCACAATTTTTCTCGTTACCGTTCCTTTATTGGTTTCAATTCTCACAAAGTAAATGCCTTGCGGTAAATTTGAAACATTAACTGTTTTTCCGCTTGACCATTCACTATTTATAATTTTCCACGACAAATCGCAAATTTCCACTTTGTTAATTTTAAATTCGCCATTTTCAATGATTAATTCATCTTTGAAGGGGTTTGGGTAGATTTTCAGGGTTTGCAGTTCTGCATTTTCTACAGCAGAAGTACCTTCTACAATGTTTGTAAAATCCGACCACTGCGGAGCCGTATGATAGGCGGAATAAGAACCTACAGGAACTCTCAGAACACAGGTGGTTACAGGTACATTTAAAAAAACTTTGCTACCCAGCGTTATCTTAGAAGGATCCGGATTTAAGCAGGTAATTGATTGTAAACCATAGTTACTTTGAAAAGCGCCAACTTCAATCGAAGTTACCGATGCAGGAATGGTTACAGAAGTAATCAGATAACAGTAAGAAAAATTCTCAATTGAAGTAACCGAATTGGGAATGACATAAGTCCCCGATTTTCCGGAAGGAAATTGAATCAGCGTGGTTTTATCTTTGTCAAACAAAACTCCATTTTCCGAACAGTAATTGGGATTGTTTTCATCAACATTAATGGCAGTTAATTTGCTGCAAACCCAAAAAGCATTGCTGATTATTGATGTTACAGAACCGGGAATAGTTGCAGAGGTGATACCGCTCATAGAGAAAGCATAAATTCCAATGGAAGTAACCAAATTTGGAATGGTTAAATTGCCTGTAATGGTGTTGCAATCCCAAAAAGCACAATTTCCGATTGTAGTAACACCGGAATTTATCACCAGCGTTGTGATATTGTCTTTTACACTGTACCATGGGGCTGAAGTAGGGTCAAAATCCTGCATTGCTCCCGTTCCGCTTATAGTCATCGTACCGTTTGCGTCAAGCGTTGCTTTTACATCGGTAGCCGTTGGCGTACCGATATTCCACGTCTGTGCATTTATCGCACCAATGCTCAAACCCAAAAAGGCGAGAGAGGAAAAGAATGTTTTTACGTTCATCTTTTTTGTAAAATTAAATAATCTCAATTTCGTAATTTTTTATTATGTTTATAAATCAATTAATTTCTGTTTAGTTTTTGTCAAGTTTTCGTTTCTAACATTCTGTCTTCTTGCTCGTTGTCCGCTGCGCTGTCCTGCCATTGCCTTTAACGGCTACATTGCCGAAATTATGTCTATTTTTTATAAACTCGTACTACTTTTTTAATTCCTTCAATGGTTTTTAAGGAGTCAATGATAAAATTAAGTTTTTTTACGTTTTCCACAAACAGCATGATAGTACAGGTACTGACGCCGGCATCGGCTTCGATGTTAAATGATTTAATGTTCACGTCTAATTTCCGGAAAAGCATGTGTCCTACGTCGTAAATAAATCCTTTTCTATCGAATCCGTTTAAAAAAATGCCTGTCAAAAAGGTTTGTTTTGTGTTGTCTTTCCACAGTGTTTTGACGATGAAGGTGTCTCTTGTGGGTTCTATTGCGGTAACGTTTTTACAGTTAGCACGGTGAACTACAGGGATATTTTGTTTTGGTGCGACGGCGATAATATCGTCTCCCGGTATCGGATTACAGCATGATGCGATGATTATTTCTTTGTCCATTGCCATTTCGGTATATCCTTCATGTTGCATCCATTGAATAGATATTTCCTGTAATGAAGTTTGTTTACGGCTGAAGGGGTTAATTTTTTGCAGCCATTTAGTGTTGTCTTTTTGCAGACAGGTTTTCATTTCCTGAATGGTGAATTTTCCTATTGCTACATCGTGGAAGAGGTCGGTCAGGTTGTTTTTTCCCGACAGTTCAACAAGGCGATTTTTGTTTTCGTTGTTCCATTCTAAGTGTGTTTCTTTAAACATTTTTTGTAATTTTTCTTCTCCTTCGGGTGCGAGTTGCTTTTTTTGTTCTTTCAGGGCGTTGTTGATAGATGTTTTTGCTCTTGTGGTGATGGCGATGGTAAGCCATTCGCTGGTGGGTTGTTGTGCGTTGGAGTCGAGGATTTTAACTTGATCGCCGTTGCGCAGTTTATAGGTGATGGGTTGTAATTGGTGGTTTACTTCGGCTCCGATACATTTATTCCCTTTTTCGGAATGGATGGCGTAGGCGAAATCGAGTATTGTGGAACCGTTGGGAAGTATTCGTGCTTCTCCTTTGGGTGTAAAAACAAATACTTCATCTGTAAAAAGGAAGCCGAGAAAGTTATCTATGAAGTCTATCGAATTGGGATTGGATGTTGCTAACATATCGCGGATGCGGTTGAGCCAGTTATCCATGTTGCTGTTTTCTATTTGGAGGTCTGTTTTGTATTTCCAGTGTGCGGCGTATCCTTTTTCTGCGATTTCGTCCATTCGAGTTGAGCGTATTTGTACTTCTACCCAGCGACCGAACTGGCTCATTACGGTTGTGTGTAAGGCCTGATATCCGTTTGATTTGGGTGTTGAAATCCAGTCGCGCAGGCGTCCGGGTTTGGGACGATGGCGTGTTGTAACGATGGTATAGGCATCCCAACAAGCGCGTTTTTCTATTTCAACAGGTACATCTAAAATAATGCGAACGGCAAAGATGTCGTAGATTTCTTCAAAGGGAAGTTGTTTTCGTTGCATCTTTTCATAGATACTGTTGATGGATTTTGAGCGCGACTTCATATCTGCTTTATAGCTCATCTCAGTTAACGACTGTTTGATAGGCTCAATAAATTTTTTAATATCGGTAGCATATTTTTCCATCACCTCTTCCAGTTCTTGACTAATCCTTTCGTAGATGGTGGGATTGGTATATTTGAACGCCAAGTCTTCGAGTTCGCTTTTGATGGAATATAGACCCAAACGATGTGCCAAAGGGGCAAAAAACAGGGTTGTTTCGCGCGATATTTTTATCTGTTTTTGTTCGGGAAGAGACTCTAATGTGCGCATGTTGTGCAGGCGGTCTGCTAATTTTATCAGGATAACGCGTACATCCTGTACCAAAGCCATCACAATTTTTTGGAGGTTTACTGCGGTAATGGCTTTTGAGTCCAAATCTAAAAAGTCGGACACTTTGGTCAATCCGTCGGTTATGGATGATACTTTTTCACCAAACAGATTTTTTATGTCTCCTATGGTGTAGTCGGTATCTTCAACTACATCGTGTAAAAGGGCACATACTACAGATGTAACACCCAGTCCGATTTCGTTAACGCAGATATGGGCTACTTCCAAAGGGTGATAGATGTAGGGTTCACCGCTTTTTCTACGCATGTCGTGATGGGCATTTTCTGCAAACTTAAATGCTTTTTTTAGCAGATCTCGGTCTTCTTCGGTTAATTTACCACGTAGATTTAATGCATATAAAATGCGTTGGTATTTATTACGGCTCTCTTTTTTTTCCAGTTCAGGGTCGGGTTTATACATGAAAATGCCTCCTCTCACATTTTTATTTCAAACTAAAATTTAAAGCAAAGTCCGAAATTGGGAAGGATAGGTAGTTGATTGATTTGTTCGTTTTTCATCACACTGTAGTAAAATGGATTTTTGCGGTTGTAAACGTTTGTTACTCCAATGCTGGCTTCCAATGTGGTGTATTGACCGAGAAAGAATATTTTTTTCAAATCCAAATCAAGACGATGGTATGATGGGAGTCGATAGGAATAGAGTTTGCCGTACAACATCCCAAAGTCTCCGTTTTGGGTGAGGTAATCTTCGTCCACAGTGTCGAATATAAGTTTTTCAAAAGTTCCGGCAAGGGGTGTAAAAGGGAATCCGGAGCCGTAATTCCATCGGGCACTCACTTCCCAATCGGTGGCTTTTCCCCATTTGTAACTTGCTAAAAAGTTCAAATTATGACGTCGGTCGTAATGTGGATTATAGGTTATTAATTCATCTTTACGTTCCACGAATGCCAGCGAATAGGCTGCCCACAGATATATTTTGTCAAAGTCTAATTTAGCGGAAAAATCCATGCCGTAGGCTTTTCCGTTTTCCATGATAAAATCGTTGCGAAGATGTTCGGGTTTGTCGGTATCTTCTCTGGAGTACATTTTGTTACGGTTGATGGTAGTCAGTTGTCGGAAATCTTTAAAATAACCTTCTAAGTTGAGGGTTAAATATCTTCCGATATCATATTCCATTCCTCCGACAACATGATTGGCTTTTTGCAGATTGGACATCAAATTTTTTCCTCTAAATTTTTCGGGTAGATTTTCAACGCTTGCCAAAAAACCGTAGAATAGATTTACCACATCGCGGTCGGAAGTAGCGGCTATCAGGTTTTGGGAATACATTCCGCCCGATGCTTTTAAACGAAAATGAGGTGTTATGTTATATTTTAACGATAAACGCGGTTCGGGTGAAATTTCCTGTAATGAGGCATACCATTGTACTCTTAAACCCGGTTCTAAAATGAACTTTCCGAAAATGCCTTTATATTTTGCGTAAATGCCAAATTCGTTATTTCTGTCGTCGAAAGATGCTGATTGTTTGGCAAAGTTGGTAAATTCATATTGAGTATTTCCTGTATTGATTTCAAAACCCCATTTAACTTCATGTTTTCCAATATAATAATTGAAATTCATGTCGGCTGTTAATCCGAAAATTTCGCTATAACGATCCGGACTGTTAATAGTATGTTCCTGCATATCGGTTGTATATTTTGAAAGGGCAATGCGTCCATCCATTAAGACAGAAGCATTATCGGGAATGACCAAAAAACTGAAGGCGCCTCCGTAAGTATTCCATCCATAGTCTAATGTCCCCATATAATTGTTCACATTGTCGTCGTAACGGAAACCATACCAACTGAACTTGGAACCGTTATTAGAACTTAATGTAACTTTTCCATAGAGATCCATATAATTAAATGGGAGTGTTCCGCTGATTTCATCGGTAGCGTAAGGATAGAGCGCTTTTGATGATTGTTCCAAATACGATCCTTTTGCCGACATGACGTATGTTACAGCGGCAGATTCATTGGGTTTCATCCTTTTTAATGGTCCTTCCGCCATCACTCCGGCGCCGAAAGTGGTCGCCTGCACTTTGCCGCTGTGGCGTTTTTTATTGCCGTCGCGCAGTGAAAGATCCATAATAGAAGATACACGTCCACCGTATTCGGCATTGAATCCTCCTGTATATACATCTGCATTGCGAATAAGGTCGGTCTCAAATACCGAAAACATGCCAATAGAATGAAAGGGATTGTAAATTGTCATTCCGTCCATCAATAACTTGTTTTGCACCGGTGAACCACCGCGAATATATAACTGCCCACCCTGGTCACCTGTAAAAATGATGCCCGGAATAACCTGCAAATATTGAGCAAAATCTGATTGCCCGCCCACCGATGGAAGACGTTCTATTTGAACAGGTGAGACGGTAATGGTAGAAATCCGCGTTTCAGTTGCACGTTGTTGTCGCTCGGCTGTAACAATGACCTCTTCCAATGTGTATTTTTTGGCTTTAAGAAAGAGGTTTTTGGTTATCAAGTCTCCCTTGCCAACAGAAACTTCAACCCGTAAAGTATCGTATCCGATAGCTGTTACCTGTAAGGTGTAATGACCTGTCGGAATTTTGGAAATGACATAATAACCATTGACATCAGTCGCCGCACCTATTGTGGTGCCTTTTAGATAAACATTAGTAAAAATAACAGGCTCTCCATCAGCCTCGTCGTAAACAAATCCTCTTATCTGACTGTTCTGTGAAAAAGACGTTAGCCCTGCAATCAAAAATAGAAATACAAATGTGCAATTCTTTAAAATAAACTTCATTATAAAATAGTTACCTGCTTTTGAAATAGCATTATTAATAAGAGTGCAAATGTAGTTAAATTAACTAAGAATAAAAGGGATATAATAATAAAAAAATTATTTCGAGATATATTTGTATATTTGCAATATTTTATAACACATCGTCGTTTTTTTTAACAAACTGTATAATAGAATTTTATGAAACGCATTCATCTGATAACAACTGCTATTTTATTGCTCAGCAATACAGTAATGGCACAAAAAAACCAACAAATCGGACAAGTAGTATATGACGAATCGCTGTTTTATTCTGAGGTAAAGCAGGTTAATCAATTTTTCAGAAGATTTAACAATGAGGAAAATGCCATGGGTGTGCGCTATGCCGACAATGCTTCCGAATTTCGCAACAACGAAATGCGCAAGCCTTTTTTGGTTTCACTGTTCGACCGTCAAGGGTTTTCTATACCAGCCGAAGTCAGAGATGCCTTTATTAAAGAAGTAACCAACGACGCCAAACCGCTCTATTTGGATTTTTTCGGAGACAAATGGTATGCCGAACTTATGACTACTTTTCAATGGAACGGCGAACAACGCAACGTGTTATTATATTTGAAATTGGAACGCGAACATAAAGGCTATAAATGGGTTATCAGCAATGTTGAAGTCCCGGACTTTAACAGATTATACCGAGAAGTGAACGAAGAAGAACGTATTGGGATATTTCTGCATCCGATGAGTCATGAAATAGACTTTATGAATATCAACAATGCCTTTCAAGATGTAGATAAAATCGGATGTTACATCGGTAAAAATTTTAAACCCAACCATTTATCGCTGTTTATTGACGCCATGCGCAGGCAAAATATCACGTTTATCAACGTTCATCACGTAAAGTTTCACTTTTTACAATTCGACGGATGGTGGTTTGAAATCAACTACCTCAACCGTAGCGATGTCAACTCAGGATGGCTCATTACCAATATGTTGAAAATAAGTAAAGAAGATATAATTTCCCTTAAAAGATCATTTGATTACGAATAAAAATATATTTGATTATGAATAAAAAATTACGTTTTTCGGTTTTATGTGTATTAATGTGCAGTTGTTTTGTTTCTGCTGCTCAACGCGGCGATGCCAAAATTGACAAAGCAAAAATGGATGCATACCGCTATCAATGCGAATCGTTAGTAAAATATTATGAAGAAACGCTGAATTTTCTGGGTAATCCGGAGACTTTGCCGAAAGAGCGGCAAATTGTCATCAACGATTCCTATCACAAAATTTTCCGCGACAACGAAGTCCAAATAGAAGACGACCTTATCAGCGACCGTATTACCGTTTTTTACAAACCCGTACAAGCCTACCTACGCGATGTGAATTTCTTTTACAAACAGGTTGTTTTTGCCTATACAGTGCAAACCGTTGAGCCTTTTTACAATGCAAAAGGAGCATTGTGTTTTAAAGTTACCGCCAATCGAAGTATAAAAGGCTCCAATATCAAAGGTGAAACCCACGAAGACAACATGGTGCGATATATTGAAATAGAATATAACGCCGACCGCGAAGACCTTAAAATTGTCAGCATCTATACCACACTGTTAGAAGAAAGCGACGATTTGGCAAACTGGTGGCTCAGCATGTCGAAATTTTGGCGCTCCTTTTTTGCAAAAGAAACTACATTACAAGGCGGCATAAAAATGTCCGATATTGCTACTTTCACCGAAACTACTATTTCTTTTCCAATGAATCAGGAGTTACTCGAAAACATCCGTGCAGGAAGAGTATTTTATAAAAATACGGAAGGAATGGATTCGGTTGCCTATCAACTCTATGTTCCTCCTAAAAAGCCTGTGCCAAAAGGTAAAAAACCCGAACCCGAACTCCCCGACACTTTGATAACCATTGTTTATCCGGGAAAACTATTACAACCATTGATTTCAAAACTTATTAAACAAACCGAATTTGTATTAGATAATGTTAAAAATGTAAACGACCTCTCCCCGCTGACGAAAATGACAGGTCTGACACGCATCTCACTTTGCAATACCGACGTAACAGATTTAACGGCAATACGGAATCTGAACAAATTGGAAACACTGAAAATAGCCAAATCAAAAATTACCGACCTGTCACCCATCAGTTTTCTTATCAATTTAAAAGAAATTGATTTGAGCGGCTCATCAGTAATAAATATTTCATCTCTGTCCGACAACCTCGGATTAAATATTGTCAATATTAGCAATACCCAAATACAAGATATAAAACCCTTAGCATCGTTACCATCGCTTACCGAACTGCATATTGACCGAACACCTGTCCCCGACTTAAAACCGTTATCAAAATCAACATCCTTACAGATATTAACTTTTAACAACACCCAAATACAAGACCTGTCGCCCATAAAAGATTTAACAGGATTGACGGTGATTGAATTCGACCAATCCAAAATCACCTCAATATCACCTTTATCCAACCTGAAAAAACTCACCGAAATATCGTTCAATCAAACACAGATATCCGACATCAATCCCATCATCCGACTGCCGGAATTAAAAACCGTTTATTGCAAAAGAACATCCGTTCCACAAGATGACATTCTGGAATTTATAAACCAAAATCCGAACACACTAACCATTTTCAATACCGACGAAATGGAAACATGGTGGAGTTTATTAACACCTTTTTGGCAGGATTACTTTTCGGGACGTATCGGTTTCTACGGAAAACCGACAGAAGACCAATTAGCAGCCATTACCGCTATCCGCCGTATTGACATTTCAAACCGCAAAACGGTTACCGACATCAGTTGTTTTAATAAAATATGGATGCTTACCCAATTAGACGCATCTATGAGCGGGATAACTTCGTTGGTTTCGCTGGCAAATCTTCCCTATCTGCAAAAATTGATGATTAACTACACCGAAGTAAACGATATTTCACCATTACAAAAACTTCCCCGTTTGGATACCTTGCTGGCTAACAATACTAAAATAAAAACCGTTTCAGAATTAAAAACAGCCCCTTCATTGCGCTTAATCGAATGTGATAACACAGGCGTATTTACCAACGACGTTATCGTTTTACGGACTACAAAACCCGAATGTTTGGTTATTTATAATACAACAAAAAACAATCAATGGTGGTCGAACATATCCCCGACATGGAAAAAAATATTTTACAAAAGTGAAAATACACCCGACAAATATCAAATCCAGCAAATTCTCAATACTACAACCGTGGATGTAGGCGAAAACAGAGATGTTCGTGAACTGTCTCCTTTACGAGAGTTTAACTATCTGAGAAAATTAATCATCAGAGGGACATTTGTTAACGACCTGAGCGCTATTTCACAAACAAAAACACTTACCTTTTTAGACATCTCCAATACACCTATTGTCAGCATAGACGAAATTTCATCACTCATCAATATTGACACCCTTAGAATGGAAAACACCCAATTGAAAAAATATGATGTTGTGGGTCAACTCAGAAATTTAAGAATGTTAGACGTCTCCGGAACGCAAATAAAAGACCTTAAACCCCTATCCAACCTAACATATCTCGAAGATTTGGCGTGTAGCAATACAGGCGTCTCCACATTGAAGCCGTTGGAGAATTTGCCTAACATAAAAAAACTGCGCGTTTTCCGTACAAAAGTATCGGAACGCACAGTCAGAGACTTTAAGGCTAAAAAGCCTGATTGTGAGGTAATATTTTATTAATTACTTTAAAATCTGAAATCTAAACCAATTCCGAATACATTATTGGTACGGGAAAAAGTATCTTTTCCTGCAGTTGCAGGAAAGAGTCCTTGGGTAAGTTTATTGATGTTGCCGTAGTCGTCCGATTTCTTTGTCCAATCGCTATAGTTGGTAAAGAAATAAGCAAGATTAACACGGATGTTTTTTGTGATATTTATGCCTCCGCCAAATCCCAAAGAATAGGAATTTAACGAATAACTCATATCCGACTGATACTCATCTTTTACTCCTGTTCTTGTAACCTGTCCTCCGGCGCTTACTAAAAACATTTTGTTGATTTTCCATTCAACACCAAGCAGGAACTCGTTAATGCCTCCGTCAATATGTTTTTGTTTGTCGTTTGCCATTTTTGCATCGGAATCGAAGAAGTGATGATAACCTGCTGATACCGTTACACTCGGAATGATACTGTATTGAGCGCCCACTGTTAACAGGGCAGGAATATCGTTAGGAGTTTTTGCTCCATCAGGAAACATTCCTGTATTATCTATTGTAGTTTTATTTTTCAGTTCTATTCCGGTTTTAAATTCGTATTTCACTCCTACGTTCAGTTTTTCCCATTTAACATCCCATCCGATAATAGGCGCTATTCCCGAACCGGTTTGTTTGCAATCTAATTTCTTTTCCGACAATAGTGGTGTTAACGGGGCTAAATCGGGATTTGCCAATAGTAAAGAAGCAGGAATTAACATGCCGCCCATACCTATTTGAATGTTCTTTATATATCCTTCATATCCGTTGATTACATAGCAGTAGCGAAGTCCGGCATAAACTGAAAAATAATCATTTGCTGCATAACTTGCACCAAGTTGTGCTCCATAGATAATGGAGGAGCCTTTGAGTTGACTTTCTAAAGCATAACCTCCAAAATTTTTATCCGGTGCAAGTCCTTGTAAAAGAAGCGGTACAATAGAGACGGTTGATTCGAAAGAAGGTAACCCTTTACTGAAATCCACCGTGCCACCGCCGCCTAAGGCACCAATATTGGCAGAAAATGCCCAATCGCCTTTTTTATATGCTGCTTGCAAATTCGGAACAAACCACGCTTTGGTTTCACCTTTAAATTCTTTTATTCCATTTCCGCCGTAACCTGCAAAAGGTGCAAATTCGGATGTAATGGTACGTGTTTGAAAAGCGCTTTGATTATTCAAAGAAAAGAAAAACCCTTCGCCGTTCATAAAAGCCAACCCTGCCGGATTGGTAAAAGCCGCATCAATTTCCATGGAAGCACCCCTCGCCGGATTGCGCAGGAAATGTACGCTTTGGTTAGTGTTTGTTAATAATCCACCTGCATATACGCTTATAAATGCGCCTAATGCAATAATTGTTACAAAAAATTTCTTCATTTTTAATAAATTTTATAAAATTAAACGGCGGCAAAGGTACGATGTTTTTTATTATTAAAATGGGTATTGTTTGTTAAAAATAAAAAAAAAATACTTTGCATAAATATTTGGTCATGGCACAAATTGAATGAATTTCATATTTTTGCAGAAAAATTTATGGAGCACAAGCAAAACATTTTATGTCCGCACTGTGGCGGCAAAAATCTTCAAAAGAATGGACACAGACCCAATGGCGACCAACGCTGGCGTTGTAATGAATGTCGAAAGAGTTTCCAGCATTATCATCGGTATAATGCACGGAAACATGGTGTTAAAGAACAAATAGTTGAATTAACACTGAACAGTTCAGGGGTTCGAGACATCAGTAAAATTTTGAGAATTAGCAGGAACACGGTTAGCTCGGAGTTAAAAAAAAAACGCCACACGTTAACCCCTACCTCTTAGATATGACAGAACAATTACAATTGGAATCATTAGAAATAGAGATTTATTATACGGCAGAGATGGACGAATTTTGGTCTTTT
>Ga0209628_10000080_pt1 | contig 48654 bp, 65 predicted proteins | sample TergutCu122P4_FD_187285 | JGI IMG/M metagenome (GOLD analysis project Ga0209628, IMG submission 187285) | Cubitermes ugandensis P4 segment gut microbial communities from Kakamega Forest, Kenya - Cu122 P4 (SPAdes) (version 2) | ecosystem: Host-associated > Arthropoda: Insects > Digestive system... | reverse complement strand
ACGTACCACGGAAGGATATTGGCCGCCGACCCGGGAGGACCGACCGGTCCGATATCGCCTTGGGGTCCCTGCAACCCTTGCGGCCCCTGTGGTCCTGCCGGTCCAGTCGCTCCGGGCTCGCCAGGAGGCCCCTGCACGATATCAGAAACTGAAATAACACCATCATTATCAATGATGATGCCGGTCCCTGGCGTGAGCGTGCTCCACCATGTTCTCACTTCACGTACTCCAGTGTCACGTAAGATCGTGTGTACGATGTTCGATCAACAGCGGTCGCCAGTGAAACGTAAGTTGGGTAAAAAGATAGCGATACGTTATTTGCTATCGCAGTTGACACAACCAGCGGCAACACAATGAAATCAGCCTGAGCCAGCGAATCAAACGCCGTGCCGAACATCTTTACGAGCCACGTCAATCCTGTAATGTTGTGCGTAACGTTTTTTGAAGTCGCGTTCGGCAACCCGCCAGTGTCTATCGTCTTGCGATAAATCGGCTTCCCGTCGATCCAGACCCCGCCAGTCAGGTGTTCATCCAACGAATATGACTCCGCTGGCGCCCACACGATGCCTGCCGAAGTTGTCGTCAACACCGTTCCGGGTGCGCCGTTTTTTAACAGACCGTCAATGCCCTGTACCAGCGTCTTCGTGTCCGTTAGCGTATTGTTGGCCGTGTTGATCGACGTAATGAGCGTCTGCAACTCGGATATGATCGTTTGCTGGCCAGTTGAGGAAATCCCCTCGACATTGCGAAAACGAGACTGCCCAATCCGGGCGGATTGAGCCTTTATCGACTTCGGAAATTGCGTCGGTACGTCGATTGTCATTTCATCACCCGGCAAAAAGGTTGCGGATATCCTGCGTTGTCGTCTTTATGTCCGTCAGAATGGCGTTCATCGTACCAGTCCCAGAAATGAGCGACTGAAAATCGGCAATCATTGTCTGCTGGCCAGTTGAGGAAATCCCCTCAACGTTCAAAAATTGCGACTGTCCGAGCCGAACAGCCTGCGCCATTTTTGAGCCCGGAAATTGCGTCGGAACGTCAATCGTCATTTTGTCACCCTATGTTTAAGCGGGGGAGGTGGAGACACTGGGGGCCTCCCCCGCCCGTGCAAGTCAGTCAGTGGCCCCAATGGGGTACGTGACGACTTGACCGCCCGTTGTGCCGCCGTGGGCGCAAACGTGCAGCGTCGTGTAGAAAGGAAGCGGCCGGTCAGCAGCACGCCACGCAACTGACCCACTTCCGGGACCGCCGCTTGCCGGGCATGCCGCAAAGGTCGCAAGCGACACCCCACGACTCACAACCAGCACCTCAATTGGGCCGGCCCCGAGGTCAACCCAGACGCCTGCTGGCACGTGTATTGGCAGGTTCACCGCCGTTTGCGCGAACACCGGCGCACTAAAAAGAAACGCCAGTAGAGCGAAAATTATCCTCATGTGACCTCCTTAGTCAGCAACGGGGCCAGCATTTCCACGAAGGTGCCGGTTTCGGTTAAATGTTACACGAGCGACGAACCCAGACACTTCCGGAATGTTACCAATCTGGAACGTGCTGTTAAGCACGCGCAACGGCAGCGTTGGCGTAAGGGCGATCGTTGCTGCGTCGAGTGAAAGACCGCTGATTCCGAACTTCACGCTCTGCTTCGTCAGATCGGTGATCACGTCGATATTGCTGCCAAGTTGCAGCCTGAATGCGGTCGCCGGAACTGCCGGGAACGTAGCGTACATTTCGAGATCGGGGTCGGTATCGACCGAAACCCACGCTTCCATCCCAGCCGGGATGTACTGAAAGCCGTTTTTGGCCATGAAGAGCGTGATCGGCCCGAAGCCGACAACTACGCCGGCAATCGAACTCGTCGTGTCGCCGGGCGTCCAGCGTGCCACATTTGGGGCCATTGAGCTGTTGCCCAGACCGGTCCCGCCGAATCCGGGATTTGCCACAGATGGTGCCGGGACGGGTGCGGCAACATTGTAGGGCATGTCGGCTGCCCCCTGGGTCGGATGCGCTGCATCAGCCCAGACAACAATATCGCCGCGGAAAATAGCCTGCGTATTCGCAATCGGCACGTGAAACGTACGCACCGAAGCATGATGTGGGTCGCCGAGCAGCGAAGAACACGGCAGAAGCCCGGAAAAATGCCGGAACCCACCGCCAGGAGTGGGCCAATTGACGATAGGATTAGGCATCCTGTTAACTCCAAAGTTTGATTTACCCGTTGACGTTATCACGGCAAAAGCGTACACACGTACACGTGTACGGTATGAAAAAATTGCATAGGAGACATGCAAAAATGGAATACCCCCGCAGACGCCTGAAAAGCCTCACAGCAGCAATCTTGTGCGTTTTTTCTGGTGCGGCAGGCGCAACAAACAAAATTGCCGTTTCCATCGGCCTCGCTGCCGTCGCCGGAATCCTGCTCTTTCTGGAGGAATAAAATGTACCCTTGGGAACGACCACGCTGGCCATGGGACCGGCCAGAACTGCAACGCAACCCCGTGACCGGCCTCTGGCCCGGTCAGCGACACCCTCTCGATATCCCTGACTTTCTCAGGAGGAAAAAATGTTTGTAGTCGTCGTTGGCGTTATCTGCTTAGTTATCATAATTGTAGCAGCGTTTCATGACTGCTAGGGAGAAATGAAATGAAATGTGCTTCATAAAAGCTACACTGCTAACTGATGAAACCGCCCACCGCGGCGAGCCCGTAACAAAAACCGTACCGTTTTCATCATGCAAAAAATTCAGTCGTTGATGTAGTCCTCAATCGACTTCTCCGGAATGCGGTCAGCACCGCTTGCCCAAGTCTTCAACTCCTGCCGCTGGAATGCTCTCACGCATCCGGCAGCAGTACTGTTTACGATATCCCATCTCTGCTTGGCCCCGTAGGCTTCGGCAATCTTGCAAAGCCGATCGAACACGGGGTCTTCCTTCCGCATGTCGTAAAGCTCTTTTTCAAGCATATCGACCGTTGCGGCAACTTGGTCGGCAGGATACCCAGCACGGAATTCCGAGATGATCTTGTCGCGTACCGATTGAGTTGGCTTACCGAACAGCATGGCTGCGAGTCCTCTCATTTACGTCTCTGCCGGTTTCAGCACCGATCATCGAACCGGTCTCGCTCAAAAAATGCCTCATCGGGCGAGAAGCTAATTCGCTGTATTTTCGCACGTCACTCGCTCGGCGACTTAGAACCATGGCCCTGATTCGTTCCGCCCCAGTTAGCGCCCCTGGAACCACTTCAGCACCCGGAATAATCCCATGAACCATGTGCGCGGTCGCGTAAGCACCTACAACGGCGCCACGACCACCGTACCCTGTATCGCGTCTTGCCGTGTAGTACGGTTCGGGGTTATCCGCAATGTGCTGCAAGCGTCTCCTCTCGGCCGGCGAGAACACTATTTCGGCAACCCCCATAAGGTCGCCATTTATAAACCTGTTTGCAGCCTTCGTTATTTCTTCCTTCTTCTTCAGAGCACTGCTGAATACCGCGTCAATCAGACCTATTTTTATGGCCTCTCTCGCCGCTGGTATTTGGTACCTGTTGGCATTAGCGTAGAACGTTCTGACGAGTGCCTCCCCCGCATCCGAACCATGCAATAGCGGATTTTTTACAGACTTACTGTCAACCATGCGAACGATCGCCTCGCCGAAGTCGTACATATTAAGACTGCCCGCCTTCAAGTTATTGAAATGCTCGCCAGCCATTGCGGCTGCTTCTGCGTATTTTCTGTCGGCATTGCGAAGCATAATTTCCAAATCTCTGGCGCTATGAGATGGAACTGTCCTCCCAAGATGATCCCTGATTGCCCGGTCTACCTCGTTTCTGGCTCTCAGTAGCTCTGATTTTCTCACCCCGTCTTCTACTGCGGCGCTGGCCGTAATATCACTGCGAAGCTCGCGTAACTGAATAAATTTTTCCCGGTTGTTGAGTTGCCTCGGAGCCCCCGTACCGGTCGCAGGCGGTCGTGCCGTATTTGCATTTATCTCGTCAAGCCTCACGTAGCTAGAATGTGCCGCATTCGTTGGCTCAATCTGTCCTGCATGGTTTGAACGTATCGACGCCGCGGTACGATTATTGATGCTGTTTTCTACAAAACGATAGTCTGCTCTCGCGTCGCTCAACGCACCTCTGGCAGTTTCCCGCAAGTTAAATGACGCTTCCTCGGGCGTCTGCGGACGCGCCGGCTCACCAGTAATCTTCTCAATCAGCCGCTTTCCGGCAAGTGTTGTTTGCGTATCGGCAAGCGCCCTGAAATTACTGACTTCTTCCGGCGACATGTTGAACCTTCGCGCCAATTCGGCATGCGCCCTTTCGCGCGCTGCTCGCGTTCGCCCATCCGTCGCCGTATCGAGGAGCCTCTTTACGGTCGTCTGCGCCTCTTCGGGCATTTCCGCAAACGCCTGTTGCATGCGCTCGCCCAGCGCATCGATGGACAAGGCCGCCGACCTCGGGAGCGCCCGGGCAGCACGCGCAACCGTCTCACCAGCGATCCCAAGCCCGGCCCCGACCACTCCAGCGAGGCCGATATCGTACGGTCCCCGGCCCTCGATGGCAGGTTCGGCAGCCCCGCCGACCCCACTGAGAAGCGCCCGACCAAGGGCGCTAGAAATCTTGGTCCCTTGCACGGCCGGTATGCCGCCAAAAATTGCCTGCGAAACTACGTTCTCGCCAACTGGCCGCCCGGACAGCACGTTCATGCCCGCCTGGGTTCCCCCAGCCGCCAAACCGCCGGCGGCCATGCCAGCGCCCGTCGCGCCCCAGCCGGTACCGCCCACAAGGGCAGCGCCCATTGGCGCCACGGCCATGCCCGCGGCTGCCGGGATAACCATTTTCGCCGCTTGCTGCATGCCTTGGTTGTAGCTCTCGACTTCTGATGGCGGCCGCGTCCCGTAGTCAGTCGGTTCCGTCATCGCAGCCAAGATTGGGTGCTCGTCTCTCCACCGCATTGCCGCCGTATCGGCCGCCTGCCGTTGCGCCGATCCGGGTTCCCCATATCGTGCCGGCGCCGAACTCGTCGCGCTCAATGCTCTCCCCACCGCGCGAATGCCTCGGCGAAGCATCCCGCCAGCCGCGGCCTCGCCCTCACCTTCTGCTTGCCGTGCCCGCATCGACCGCACGGCAGCCCCTGGGTTGGCCGCCAATTCTTGATGGTACTCGTGCTTGTTCGTCCAATATTTGACGAGTTGACTGGCGGTCACCTTGCTGGCGCTGCCGGGCCATTCCTGCCCCGTGAAGCGCTTAAAGTCGCTCGCCAGAACGTTGCCGGAGATGTTCGTCAGAGGATCAGGCTCCTTCGGCGCTGCTTCTTTGACAACCCGCCACGCCGGTGCATTCGGGTTTTCTTTAGCCGCTCTCAACAGCGCAGGACCGCCGGCAGCTCCCTGGTTATGTAAAATGTACCGGTTCGGACCATTATTTTCGAACCCCGCGGCTTCCAGTATTTTTCCGTCCTTTGCCTCGCGCCACTCCTTGACGCGCTCCTGGTACGCCGGATTGCGCCAGCCCTCTTCGCCTTTTGGTCCGCCGAAAACGACCGGCTCGCCTTTCCACGCTCCCGTACGGACATCATTATTGTACTCGTCGAATTGCTTGCTGGAGAGTTGGTACAAGCCTTTGTACTGGCTCTCTACTAACTTCCCTTCCCTGTTTCTGTACAACCGTACTTTATTAGGGTCGCCATAACTCTCGATATGGGCATCGGCAGCACGCGACCTCTGTATTTTTTCCTCAGGGGTGTACTGCCGGGGCGGCGATGCTTCAACCTCGCCACTCTGCGCTCTCAAACTCTCGCGGTGCTGGAGCGCTACACGCGGGTTGACCGAGGTGAAACCATGATCGGCAGGCCCTTTAACCGTCCAGCCCCTTCGTTCCCAGCCTTCTTTTGCCGCGCCCGGCAGCCATTTTGCCGGGACGCCGTCATCTTTCGGACCGCCCCAATAATGCGTTTCAGGCCGCGCACCGCCTCCTACGTGTAAATTTCCATCCTGGTAATTTGCGCTGCCGCCAAATCCCGATACGCCTAATTCTGCCGCCTTCGTGACAAATTTTTTCAACATATCTTCGTCGCGAGGCTCGCCTACGCGCAACTTGTGACCGTCGGGGGCGTAAAGCTCCACGTCAGCCGCACCGCCGCCAATTTTTCCATCCTTTGCGACAAGATCATGGTTGACTGAATGGGCACTCGTACGCCGCGCGCCAGGAGTTTTTTCACTGTCCTGACCGGCGGACGTGACGACGACCCGCACGATGCCCGCATGTCTGGCGGCTTCCCTGATCTGCCCGGCCAGCGTTTCATGCACGACATAAGGCCGGTCTTTGACGCGAATGTTCGACACATATTCCAGTTTCGGACCGGCCTGAGCTTCCTGGGGAGACTCCGGGGTCTCGGGGGCCGGGGCGGGAGTTCTGGGCGGCAACGGAGCCAGCCGCGACCGCAGCAACGCTTCTGGGGTCATCGGCTTAGCTGGCTGGCCGGCTTCTTCGCTCCGAAAAGCAATCTGTTGGGGTTGTTCGTTCGGAGCTTCTGAGGCTCCTGGAGTTCCCGGAGCCGCTTCGGGAGCCCTGCTTTGCCTTTCTCGCCACGCCTTCTCGGCCATAGCGCGCGGCAGGTCAAAATGATCCCTCGCCCCATGGGACCGCAACTCATTGTTGACGTCTTCGTTTCTATCCGTAATGCCGGTACCGATCCAGTTTCCTTCCGGAACGACGTCAGAATAATGCATGTCCCTTATCAAGCGTCGCGCGGAGTAGCTTCCCAAGCTATGCGAAACGACGAAAGCTTTCCGGTGATCCTTTCGCGCCTGCTGAAGCTCTTTTTCCAACTCCCTCTGTTGCGACGCCTGGTCCGATGTTGGCGCCAGCACGACCGGGACGGCTCCGCGGGCGCGCGCCGTTTCCGAAAGATGCCGAACATCTTCCTGGTAGCGTTTTTCGCCTTCTTCCCTGCCAAAACGATGAATGTAAGCGTCCTTCTTCCCCGCCGCGATGTAGGCGATAGGCCTGTCCTTGTCGCCCTCATACCAAGCCGTCGGGTTCATCCCTCGCTGCCATTGGTTGCTGGCTTCTGGCTGGGTGGCAGGGGTCGTTGGAGTTGTCGGGGTCGCCGGAGTAGCAGGGGTTTCGGGCTGGGGAGTTGTTGGAGTCGTCGGGGCAGTAACTGCCCTCGCGGCGGCAAGCCCTGGAGACATTGCCAACGCACCCCCGCCTTCCGGAGAGGTTGAAGAAGCTGGGGAGGGCTGTTGCTGTTCTTGGTAGAGGATTCTGGGTTCCGGCTCTTCAGTGGGCTCCGCGGTCTGAGGAGTTTGGGGAGTTCGAGTTGCGGGTGGAGTTTGAGTTGCAGCCTGGGGAGTTTGGGTTGCGGTCTGAGCGGGTTCGGCAAAAGGATCGGGCCATGTTGGCGAGTATCCTTTAACCCATGCCCTTTCAGCCGGTTTCTCCCCCACGCCTGTGACCATAGGCTGCCGCAATACCAATCGACCGCCACTATCGACAACGTAGTCCGCATTAAAAAGGTTCTCTAATGTTTCACGCCGTCCTGCTTCCCAATGGGGTCGGACGACATCCTGTATGTCCCTCGACACGCCAAGCCGACTAATAGGCAACCCGAGGCTGCCCGCTTCTCTCGCGTCTCCCCCGAGCGTGCTCCCTATCGCGTCCATACGCGCTGCGTAGATGTTGTTAATCGCGTTTTTCAACTGCCCTATGGTCGCATTAGAAATGCGCTGGCCAGTTGGCGTCCCTGCCAATACTGAGTTGAATGAAGCGAGTTGCGTATCTATCTTATCAATCATGTCTTGCGGAAGGCCATTCAGCCGTTCCATGAATTTAGCCACCCCTGGCGTTGAGGCCGCACCTCGGCTGCCGCCTCGGCTCAATGAGTCCAGTTGGCTCTTTACGTGCTGAACCGTACTGGCATTATCCCATCCTTCTTTATCCGCCGCCTTGGTCAAACTATGCAAGACCGAGAACGCCACGCCCTCCCTGAGCATCTGGGCATTTGCCTGGCTGTTTATGTTTCCACGTATCCTTTTCTCGTCGTCAATTGACGCCAATGACCTCTGACCGTCCCGTCCGAATGGGCTTTCGTCAAAGTTATTGGTCTTGACCCACGCGCCCGTTCCGGTTCCAAGATTCAGCCCTACGTACGGGTTTTTCTGGGAGTCTTCCGGAATGACGATCGTTCCCGTGCCCGGGACGATATTGCCCACGTTGAAAGCAGGACGCCATTGCGCATCCACGTCTTTCATGTCTTTAGCCGGCGGTGCGGTAAAACTCGTCTGCAAACTGAATTGCTGGAGTTGGCTCCCCCATAACTGCCTCGCGGCAGAAAGTTGGTACCTCAAAGTTTCGACTGCTCCGGCCGCTTTCAAAGCGCTGCCGGGACCGGTCGGCAATTTAACCTCCGCCACCCCCGCGCTTGCTGTCAACCTATCAAATTCAGCCTGCAAGGCCGGTCGCGCTTCGTCGTACCTGCCCTGACCGGCGGCCGCTACCTTATCAAGCTCCCCGACCGCGGCGTCGGCACTGTTCAACGTACGGTTGAGAGCCGGCAAGAATTTATACAGGTTGTTATTGTACGAATTTCTCGCAGCCGCTTTCACCTCATTCCCGAGAGTGTCGTCATCTTTTGCCCTGGCCAGATTCAGCGCCGTACTGACGTTTCCCTCAGCCATCTTTGGCCCGGCATCATAGTAGACACTTTCCAGGTTCTGACCGGCGGTCCTTGGCAACACGCCCATCTGTGAAGCATGCGTATTGGCTGTTTTAAGCGCTTCTATCTGCTTATCAATTTCTTGCAACTTTCCGAACAGTTCCCCGCGGCGTGCATCCAGTTTTGCTATGTCTTCGTCTGAGTACGAGGTATTTATGCCACCTAAATTTTTCAGAAAAATAAGGGGCTTGTTTTGCGCCGTAGCAAGTTGCCTGTCTACCGAAGCCAAAGCTTTCACATACGCTTCCCTCTCCTCATTCAGGTTCTTCGCAGCCGCAGAATTCTTTGCCAGCTCGGCCTGAGTTTGAGGAGTCGGGGTTTGAACAGGTTGAGCCTGAGCAGCTTGGGTCTGGGGAGTAGAGGGAGTCGGAGTCAACTGGATTGGATTGGAAGGCGCCAAAGAAATTGGCTGGCCAGATTGTCCAGGCTCACTCGTCTGGGAAGACTGGGTAGTCCTGGGAGAATCCTCCGCGGGAATGGCGGGTCTTGCCCTTGGCAGGGGAGCATCGGGAGCCGCAGCCGGAGTAGGAGAAGGAGTGGGCTCAGGGGTAGAAGAGGTAGAACTGCCGTATGGCTTCCACTCAAATTTTTCCGGCGTGTAAAGACCGCCTTCAAACTGGTCTTCGCCGTCAAAAAGATCGCCACTGGCCATAATAATACCTCCCGCCGCGGTCTGAATAGTCACGACCGCGGGGAAGGCTATCACAACTACTGGGTTGCAGTCGAACCGGGTAGAAGTTGAGGGATTTGAGGTTGCGGGGAAACTGGTCTGACTGGTCCTTCTTGAAGACCTATTGTTCCAGCCATGTCGAATTGCTGTGGCTGCTGGGGCTGCCCGGGTTGTCCGGATTGTCCGGGCTGTCCGGATTGCCCCCGCCTTGCCAACTCGGAATTAATCATCTGGTCAGTCGGGTCGCGAGGCTGGCGGGAAGGAGCCGAGGCCTTCGGCTCTTCAACCGATTCAATAAAACCGCCGGGAATGTACTGAAAATTTCCCTCCAGTCCGTACTCCTTCTTAATCACGTCCCAGACCGCGCGCGATCGGGAAACAATGTCCTGCCGCCGGACCATCTGAGCAGCCAGAAAGTCGTCCATTTCTGACCGCAAGGCCAGGGCGGCCGCGCCTAGGAGATCAAGTTCTTCGGCATACTGAGCCTGTAGTTTCATTCGCATTTCAGTGTCTCCTGTGTAAATTTCTGGGATTTCTGACTGCAACCCAAGGATGCATACCCCGGTTCGGATTGCAATAGACCGCTGTTTCTATCTTGGATTCGTCGAGCGTCTCATTGCCGTCTTTATCGAAGCAGGTGGCGACGGGGCAAATCTTGCCGTCGCTGTCGATTATGTAGAATGGAGTCATGAGGTGGCCTCCTGGGAGCGGTGTCGAATACCATATCCCTGCTGGCTATGTCGAGAATACCCTGGTACCCTACTAAAATTCAGGGGTCTAAAAATTGGGGTGACTACTCTGGTACCCTACTAAAATTCAGGGGTCTAAAAATTGGGGTGACTACCCTGGTACCCTACTAAAATTCAGGGGTCTAAAAATTGGGGTGACTACCCTGGTACCCTACTAAAATTCAGGGGTCTAAAAATTGGGGTTTGGGAGAGGTTCAGTTTGCCCCGGCGACCGCCCCCCACCCCCTCCCGCCAACCCCACCGTACCCTGGTGTAGAAAAAGGTACGATGATATAGGAGCCCACGCCATGAATAATCTAGTACCATATAGTTTTAGCAATGAATTAAAATTATATTCCAATAATCAGGAATTATATGCCGCAATAAATAGTACGCGCGAGGTGGAGATTATCGGACCGGAGATTAAATCGGGCACCTCGACTTTGCAGCCGGTCAGGGCGCCTCGATTGACCGCGCTCCACTACGAAGAAGCTAAGGCGATTGAGCACCTGTGCGACGTCGTAATGGCCTCCTGCATTTCATATGAGACTGCAGAGTGCACGCTTAGAGCGTCCAATAATCCGATTGAGCGGATTAAAGCGCGAATGAAAATTGGCCGCGCCGAGGGAATTATTGGCACAATTTTTAACGACCGCACGCTACTAAAATTACTTTGGGCAGCTAATCGGCTTGCGCCGGTGCAATTTCATCAGCTACTCAGAAGCGTGCCAAAGCTCAAAATGCACCGATTATTAGAGTCGGGTTTGAGGAGAATTGCCTCAGATTAGCGGAGGTATTGATAAAAACAGGCCAAAGACCGCTCTAAGTCGGTTTTGGTCGAATCGATATTTGAAAAACTTCGTTTTTTCAGCAACTTTCGGTTGACGAGGAATCAATAGGTTAGCCAGATGTTCTATTTTTGTCCTTCCGTTATGATAGAAACAAACAACTTTTCATTCATAATTCAATAAGTCCCTCTCTAGCAGTGACTTAATTAAATTGGTATCATAAGGTAGGCAAAATCAGATACCTCCACGAAACTGACAGTCGTAATTATAGCGAATTATAACCGATAGTTTGTGGAGGTAATCAGATTAAAGTTTCAAAAATTTCAACACCCTATTCAAAACGCCGTGAACAAACCGTGTACGTTTATTGATATCATTGAAGAATTTCGGATTCTGTTTTCATAGACGATTTACTATAATTTGGGGCAATCGATATCGGTAAATAAAAACTACACTCTCATACCACCCGTACACATGCTCTTTACGTACGGCGGTAAACAGCCGCATACTCAATTTTGCACGCCTGCCATTAAAACTCGACTAACCCCTTGATCTTGCAGCGGTCTTTGAAGTTTCCATGCTAAAACCACATACCAGCCATGCAGTCTGTGCATGCAAACTGGCTAAGTATCTGAAATTGCTCAACAACTTGTCGATTTGCAGCGGTATCTAATGCGGGCATGACCTAAGCGCTTGAGATTGCTAAAGAGTACTGAGTTTTAGCAGTCAAATCACTTGTGTACGGCTCGTCTAAGTGACTGATTTTACTTGGCTATTTTTAACGAATCAGCGCGCGGTCATCAACATTTTTGCCATTTGAGCTGCCTAGCTAACCCATTGATTTTACTGAAGATAAAAAATTTGAGCTTGTTGAGTTGACCGCACTAATTAATGCAGCTATTAAATGCATGCGCCGTCAATAGGGACGGTATCTAATTAGGGAGTAGTTAAAATGAGGAAAGTCAGGGAATTGAATAAAGAGTTTTTCGCCGAGCGCCGCCAGGCGCTCACTCGGGCAGTCGCTCAGACTGCCCGAGTTGTGCGGGACCTAAAAGAATTCCACAATTGTGAAGTATGGCAGCTAAATGAAAAGTTCTTAGCCGATCTAACGCGGGCAGTTTGCCGGCGTTTTGGACTGACGGCTCGCGACACGGTCACGGTCTATGACCGTGCCGTCGACCTCCTTGAGCGCCACGAAAAAATAATGAATATGACCACGGCGTCTTACGGGACGCCGGTCAGGCCGCTGCCGGGCAGTGAACACTGGCACGCCAGTTCGGACGGTCAGCCCAATCGTCCTATCCGCGAACCGGCTCGCAGGAGGCGCCGGCGGCGCCAGGCGATAGAGTATTTTTGGGACACTGTGTCCCAATACCGTGACCGTCTCGTACTTCAGGTGCTTCTTATAGGTAACAAAAACCCAGACAACGATGAGTTAGTTCGCAGCCACATTAATAAGTGGCTGCACAGCCAGCTCGAAGCGGCCGAGCAGGCCGACTACTGGCGTGGGCTTCATGAGCGTGCGGCCATTACGGCCGCAAATTGCGTCGGGGCCCACTATGGGCTCTACAATCAGTGAACACACACACACCTCCCTCGGTTTCGCACCGAGGGAGGTTTTTTGTTGCGTAAATCAACCAAACCCACAACCAAACCCAACTACGGAGATACCACAATGACCGCCAATATCAACAGCATCGCTTTTTTGGGATCGAGGGAGGATGTGTGGCACCGCATAGGCACAGAGATGCCCGCTGGTGCCGATCTCGATCAGTGGATAACCAGTGCCGGTCTCGACTGGGAAGCAATCCCGGTGCCTGCGATAGCGGCTTTGGAAGGGCCGCGTTTTGACCATCTCGATCCGTCTACCCGCTTCAGGCGGGTGGACGGTCAATGTTTTATTGTCCGTAGTGATACCGGCCATCCGCTCGGCTACGTGTCGGACGGGTATCAAGTCGTGCAACCAAGCGAAGTGATATCATGGTTCCACGACTACGTACTTGTCGATAGCCGGTTTTCGCTCGATGTTGCCGGCGCTTTGGGCGCGGGCGAAAAAATTTGGGCGACTGCAAAATTTAACGGCGGCTTGGAAATTGCCGGTGAGGCACATTCTGCTCGGGTATTGATGAGCACGTCGTTTGACGCGACAAAATCCACAATTAATCAAATGACATGCACGCGCGTTGTCTGCCAAAATACACTCAATTTGGCGCATGCCGATAAGCGTGCGCAGATAAAAACAACCCATCGAGCAAAGTTTGACGCACGCCAAGTGGCGCGTGAATTAGCCCAACTTGCGCAGTCGGTCGAGGCGTACAAACGCCTCGGCGACGCCATGGCCGTCCAGAAAATGGACAAACGCGAAATTCGAGACTTTTTCCTCGACATTCTTGACATTCCTCGCGAGACAAAAAGTGAGGATTTGTCCACTCGCACGCGCGGTCGTTACGAGGCGCTTGCCGGTGCATATCGGACTAGCGTGCATGAGGGTGCGGCTGCCGGCACAGTGTGGTCGGCGCTCCAGGCTGTTACGCGCTATGTCGACCATGATCGGTCAGTTCGTGGTGGCGATAGTGAGCAGTCGCAGCGGGATATCGCTGCCAATTTTGGCAGTGGGGATGCCCTAAAGGGCAAAGCCGTTGGGCTGCTGATGCCGCTCGTCAATGACCGGGTGCCCGTCCTCATTCCAGCATGATTGATCAATTTATGGGGCCGGTATATCCGGCCCCATATGTGGGTCAATAATGGCTCGAAAACCCGGCAACGGAGACAAATCATGACTAATCAAATCATCTACGGAGAAATATGGGACCGCGGTTTTTGTAACGCGGAAGATGACGCCAGTAGCTATGCATACGAAGGAGAATTGTGCGGCACCAAGCGTGCGCTAAAATACGCGAGTGAAATTAGGGAAGCGCTTGAGCTTCCTGATACGGACGTTGACAAGTGGCAAATAATCAACGACGCCATTTGTCAAATTGAAGACGCGCTTACTTCGTACGCGCGTAAAATGACCGGCCACCAATGGGTTTATTTTGGGACGCCGGAATGCACATCAATGAAAGGCTATTGGTTTGATATCGATAGTTTTCTGGAAGATTGCGACCTTAAAGTCGATGATTTAGGTAAGGTGCCTGACGGCTTCAGCGGTTTTGTCGCGGTTATCAGCGACCACGGCAATATCAGCGCGTACGAATTCATCGGCGGCAAGGGCAGGTTATTGGCCTCTGTTGTTTGATCAATTCATGGGGCTGGTATATCCGGCCCCATTGGTGGGTCAACCAAACGGAGACAAACCATGTCGCGTGCAATAATGGTGCGGTATTTACCGCCAACGACGTGCAAGCCTGCACGGTTAAAAGCTCACTCGGACGGGATATCAGTGACAGTCAATGTCACTGACGTGCAATACGCGCTGAAGGTTTTCCTAAAAAAATTTGATTGGCCAGGTAAGACCTACATCGGGCACGCGCTACCCGCAGATTGCGAGGATTACTGGATTTGGTTTGAGGAAGAGGACGGTCATAAGGTGGAGACGCAGCCATGAATATCGTCATGATGAAATTCTACGGCGCTACGCCGCGGCGCAAGGCGAGATGGGTCGTCGAGTACAATGACCGATCGGCAATGTACGTCGGCGCCGCAAGCGCAGCCGAGGTACTGCAAATGTTTTGCCGCGACCACGGCATGACGGGCAGTTTTGTCGGTCATGTTCTGCCGTGGATAAAACAATATTGCTATTGTTTTATCCGTGAGCATGACACTCGCAGAGTGGAGGTAAAGCCATGATTGACGAGGAACGTGAATTGCGAATGGATTTTTTCCCGATCGTATTCAGGACTGAGAAGGAGGCGCTCGATGCAATATCAACGCCGGAAGTCGGTGAAGGTGAATGGCAAGTGATAAAGATTTGCCATCTCTATATCTTGGCCAAAATGCCTAGGATACGGCTAAACGGCTTTGTGAGAACAAAGCTAATCTGGTAGTATTCTCGATTTATAACCACGGTCATTGACCGTGGTTATATGTAGGGAATAATCCCTGAGCAGGAGGATAAAATCATGTTTCCGATAATGCCATGTGATCACGAGCTGGCAATGTATATCACGCTGTATACTTTGCCAAAAATGGTGCTTTCTATTGCAGAAGTAGAAGGCGGAATTATTGAAGAAAAATTGTCGTGGCATGTTGCCACTAGATACGATGACTATAATCTGCCAGATAATAAATCAAAATGCTATGCAAAAATTATACTAGATAAATACGGAATAAAAGAAGTACTCAACTCATTGTGGAGATTTTCTAGCCATGCGGCAAAAACGACCAGCGACATTGACAAAAAATTTAGCCGCTTGTGCCAGCTTATAGACATGGCTGGTATGCATATTTAGCATAGCTCAGGAAACACTCTGATAGGCTAACCTGTATGCGCGAACGCAAAGGGCTCAAAAATCATGATAGTCGTTGAATTCAAAGCGAAAATTTTCGCCGAACGGTACGTGAAGGTGCCGAAATTTGGCCGGCGCCATGTCGTCGAATGCACCGGTCATGGCAACTCCTACCTGAATAGTGACCTTCTTCCGAACATCCTGAACCACGGCCAAAGGGCCTTGCTTGACGTCGACAACCCGCCAGACAACGTGTCGATCAACAAGAGCGGCTTTCTCGCGGTCATAAAAATCACCCTTAAAAACAAATGGTGCGGCGAATGACCAGTCTCAAACGATACTGGATAATGATTTATGATGTGGACCGATGGCTACATTTTAGTAGCCATTGGACGCTCAAGGGCGCCAAGCAGAAAAAAGCATGGCTAATGACAAAACAGGTGCCATGGCCAACAATTATGAAGCGAGAAAACGGTAAGTGGAGGGAAGTAAAATGAAGTGGGTCGCAATGATAACAGCTTATGCATTCACCGGTTGTCAGGCATTTGTCGTCATGGCCAATGCCTGCGACCCAAATGGGTCGATCTACACCGTAGCGTGCGGTCTCGTGGCGCTCTTCTGCGGCGTTCTGACCGGGACGTACTGCTACGAAGTCGCGAGACTGGAGCGCTAGTCATGGCCTACGGAACCCAAAATTTGATCACTGTCTGCGAAAGCGCCGATGACAAGGTTCTTACAAAATTTTGGGTCCCGTTCATGCCTCCTGCCAACTCAGGCATGCCGTACATGTGCAGATTTGTGACGCTGGAAATTCGCGACATAAATCATTTGCATGAAGTCTTTACGGCCTTAGCCCGCAGCCCCAAACACTGTCTGATACGGGGTTCGCTACGCGCGCGGCTTGATCCGCTAGCGGCGCATCGGCGACTATCCCAAGGGCCGCATGCGACCATTGATGACGTGGCCTCGACAATTTTACTTCTCGACTGCGACATACCGCAACCTGGATTACCCACTGAGGAAGCAATCCGGAAGTGTCTGCCGGCATGGGCCAAGGATGTCGATTGCGTAGTGCAACTATCAGCATCGAGCGGTCATCCACTGGTCAATGGGTGGAAGGTGCACCTTGCCATATTTGTCGATCGGGCATTGACCGCACCAGAGGCAAGGGCGCTGATAAAAACAACGGCGCCGCATCTTGATGCATCGATATATACGGCCGTGGCGCCATTTTTTACCGCCGATCCTGTCATGTCAGGCTGTACCGATCCGTACCAAGGGCGCCGTATTGGACTGTCAATTGGGACGGCCCGGGTGGCGGCGGTGCCCTTGATAGGCGAACCGCTACGCGCGCGCACGGATGGTCAGGAAAGCGAGTTTGATAACCTGACGGACACTGAGCGGGAACATCTCCAAGACTGGGGCGAAAAACGATGCGACGAGATATTTTCAAGGGTTCCTCCTGACGGTGCTGGGGATTATTTCAGGGATGCTTTTTTGCAAATCGCGCCTTTGGTCCGGGTTGGCGTACTGAATGGCGATGAATTGCTGGCAAGGGTGGCAGATTTAGGCCGATCACCACATGCTTTGCGGTCGGCGCAAGCGGCATTTGACCGCTTGGAAATGCTTCCAACCAATCATGCGCTGCAAGAATTGAGACAACACCGGAAATTTGCTGGCGTAGCGGCGCAATACCGGGATTTTTCCAGCCACTCAAAAGAATATAGTCTATGGGAACGGATAAAATCGTACGTTCCTCCTGAAGTTGTGACCGAGAGTGAATTTAAGGTCCTGGAAAATACGGTATCGGCCGCAATCGCCATGGAAGCGGCAAGGAAGGAGCATGCGCCGGTTGGGTTCAAGCCGCCGCAGAATGCCCTTGATCTCGAAAAGGAAGACATACCGCCGGTCTTGCCACGGGTTGACAATTTGCTAACGACAACCGGCGCCGTGGTCTTTGCAGGGCCGCCAAAAATCGGTAAGGGCTTCACAACCCTTGATCTTGCAACAGCGATTGCCAGCGGCGGCTATTTTATGGGTAATAAATGCCATCCATGCGACGTTTTGTGTTTCATGTTGGAAGACAACAAAAACCGAATACGGCACCGCTTGGATCAACTCGGATATTTTGCGAGATTGCGGCATGCAAAAAACAAGGTGGAGTTTTACTACAGTGACGACGAGGTGCCGTTGCTTGACCCGGCCGGTAAGGGCGGCATCTTGGCTCTGATAGAGGAACGGCTACGCGCGAACCCTGAGATTAAGGTCGTAACGATCGACACAATCCAGCGTATTCGTCTAGGCAATGCGACAGGGCACGGCGAAAATATGTATGCGGCTGATTACCGCGTCATTGCGCCGCTGCAAAGTTTCGCCGCAAAACACAAAATTTGCATTTTCTGCGTTCACCACACCAAGAAGGGAAAGGTGGAAGACGAGATTGAAGCCTATAGCGGCTCATTCGGCCTGATAGGCGCATTTGACGGGGGCTGGGTCATGAAAGCCGACCGAGCTGCCGGCGTTGGAAAGCTCACCACGAACCCAAGAGACCTACCAGAGGTTGTTATGGACATCATGCGAGAAAAGCCATCGCCGGTCTGGAGACCGGTGACGATTGAAATTGACGGAGTTGGAAAAGAACTGGAAGGGGATGAAGGCACAGGACCGGGCAAGGTCGCCAGAACCCGCAGCCAAGCTGCCGTCTTGCATGCGTTAACGGCGGCGGGACATGAATTGACGCCTCGGGATATCGCCAAGCGTACCGCGCTGAACGAAAACACGGTCAAGACGTGTCTCAGACGGCTGATTGAAACTGATAGTGCGGTCTTACGCGACCGCGGGCTCTATGCGGCTCCGGGGATAAGAAAGTCGCGTGTTGAAGGCATGAAGGACACTATCAGGGCGGTCGGCCCAAGAAAAGTTACCGAAGCGGTCATTACTGATAGGACAGGCGGGCGCGGGGCTCCGGACAACGCCGAATACTACATGGACACTGATGACTTGCTCATTGTTCTCGACGTATTTGACGACCCCAAGAAATGCCTTGACATCCTGACTTACAGAGGTATTTGTAAGTGGAACAAGGATACCACATGGTTGCTTGGTCCCGAGTGGGGAGTGAAGTCAGTGTTTAACAACCCGCCTATTCCGTTTGCAGCTCCAAAAACATGGCCATGGGAGAAATAAATGGGCTACCCATGGGAACTGACGCTTGAGCGATACGCTTGGTTCTGCGATACGCATTTGCGGCTGAAAGTGTCGATCTTGGAAGGCAAGAAATGGGTCGTGAAACGGGTCGTAGCGCTGGTTGACGAAGGCAAGTCAGTCGAAGGCGAGCTTGAATTGCCAGATGGCCGCCGATGCATGCTGGAATACGGCTTTGGGGCGCCTCGCACGACAGACCCGATCGTAACAGTAGAACAACTCGCCCAATTTTTGGCAGTGAATTACAGGGAATTGTGAGATGCTAGAAGAACTACGATCTGTCTTTGCAGAGCTTAGCGTCTGCAATGACACGCGCGAGCAGATGCTGTACAAAATGTGCAAAGCTCTGGTTGAAGAGCTTATGGTTGTCATGGAAATGAACGAACGGCTAGAAGCCAGAATAAAGGAGTTGCAAAATGATAGGTCACGAACGTTCGGTGAATGACCGCCGGTACCAGTTAGAGCGGTGTATTGCGCAGATTTCGTACGAAAATGAAGTCTTGCGTAATCATCTGAAACACGTGATTGGCGCCCCATACGTTGAGATGCCAGTCATGTTCGGGACGCGGAACGTTGCCATGTGGGGTTCTTGGGGCGCCCGAAGCGGGTGCCATTCTTGAAGGAAAGCATACCGATTTTGGAGACTGAAATGCTTGGGACAATTCGCACCGTCTCAAAAAGGGACTCCGGAACGCAACCACGGCCTGATGAAGTCGTCATTGACGTCGATCGGTCGAACCCCATTCTTGGCAACCCGTTCATCATGGGGCGCGACGGCGACCGGCTCGGATGCATCCGAAAACATAACAGGCTTATAAAAGAAGATCGAGAAAATGACGGCCCTATAAGCCATGAGCTTGAAAAGATCGCCCAAATGGTGCGGGCCGGTCAGAACGTAGCGCTTCGGTGCTGGTGCGCCCCGAAGCAATGCCACGCTGATAACTACGTAAAAAAGATCGTTAAAATGGTGACGAGATGACCAGAGCCGACATTCCGGATGTGATTGGCGTGGTGATATGGGTTCTTATCCTATCAGGAGTTGTCATGGTTTGGGACAGGAACCGATGATCCAACTACGCCCGCACCAAGAAGCATGCATCCGGAACATGCTGGCATGTGAAGAGCGATTTGCCGTTGCGGAAGTGACGGTTGCCGGCGGCAAGTCGCTCATTCTCGGCGGTCTCGCAGCCATGAATGAGACCGGTCGCACGTTAATTATCGCCCACACAAAAGAGCTTGTAGCGCAAAATGCCGAAGCTTGCCGCGAGGTTGGTTTGCGACCGGGCATTTGCAGCGCGTCAATCGGCAAGAACGTGTTTGCGCGCGTGACGATTGGCACGGTACAAACGCTTGTCCGCCGGATGAAGTATTTCCAGGATGTGACGCACATCTATGTCGACGAAGTGCATCGGACGCCCATCAACAAAACGTCGTCTTATCGTCGCGTATTCGACGCGGTGCCGAACGCAAAAGTGCGCGGGCTCACCGGGACGCCATTTCGTGCTGATGGAACAGGCTCGCTCGAAAAGACGTTTGGGCCGATCATTTTCAAGTATACTTTCCTTGACGCGCTGAAAGACGGCTGGGTCAAACCGCTTGTTCCCGCCGTGGCTGAAGACGTCGCAACGATCAATACGGATGGCGTCAAGACCGTCGCAGGTGACTTCGACATGGATCAATTGGCGCCGCGCGCCATCCAGTTGGCGCCCTTGCACGCCTTTGCGGTACGGCGGACAATGGAAAGGATGCACCGGAACCGACTGCTCGTTTTTGCCTGCAACATTGCGCATGCTGAAACGCTTGAGCGCGAATTGAACCAGAAAGGCGTGCGGGCGGTCGCGGTCCACTCGAATTTGAAAAAAGGCCGGCGCGATGTGGCAGTTGAAGCTTTCCGGAGAGGCGAATATCCGGCGCTTATTTCTGTCGCCATGTTTGACACTGGCTTTAATGTGCCAGACATCGACATGCTCGTTTTCTGCCGTGCCACCAAATCCCCCGTGTTCTTCGCCCAAGCTCTCGGACGTGGCGCCCGTGTTACGCCTGTCGCGGAGAATTGCGCGGTACTGGATTTCGGCGGAAACGTTCATCGACATGGCAGTTTGGACGCCATCGTCGCCGCACCGGGATCATTGTTGATCTGCGAGGATTGCGGCTGGCAATGGGAAAGCTGGAAGCTCGGGCGCACGTGCCCAAAGTGCGGCACGGTTCACAAGACCGCGACCCGTTGCCGGGGTTGCGGCGACCGGTTCGATCAATTTCTGCACGGCAACCTTTGTCCGTACTGCGGCATGCTCCAGTCGTCAGTGAAAAAATGCGCCGCATGTGACGAGTTATACGCCCCTTTCCTTCACCCAATTTGTCCGCATTGTGGGTACGACAATACTGCCATCCGGGAAGCTGGCAAAGACCTCAACGGCCATGCGGTCGGCGGCGAATTTGTCAATATGTCGGAAATTTTGGCAAAAGAACCATTCCAAAAAATTATCGGGCCACCATTCAAGGTCGGAGAAAAATGGTTCCTTACCACGAAGTATGCAAATGCGCCGTGGCCCTATGCAATAATTCCAGGAGACATTGACCGTATTTTTCTGGTACGGTCAAAAAATGGTCGGGTCACGGTAAAAGGCTACTATGACCGGGCCGGAAAAATTCACCCCTTCTAGAAAGGAAAATGGGATGAAAATAACCGTAGAATTCGACAGCCTTGAAGAATTCAAGGCGTATTTCAAGAACAAGAGGGATGCGAAGGAAGCGGATATCGATCCACCAATTCCTCAGGCCCAGCCGATCCAGCAGGCTCAACAGGTGCAGCAAGCCCAGCAAGGGTTCACTGGCTTCCAGCCGCAGCCTCAGGCGTCGGCAGCACCAGCAGCAGCACCGGCGGTGCAGCAGGGTTTTCCTCAGGGCCAGCCGCAGCCCCAGCAAAACGCGGCCGTGGTCGCCCGCCAGGAGCCCGCGACGGCACCCCTCGTATCCGCCATAGTCGGTAAGATACAGGATGCTCTTTCGAAGGGGCAGCCAGAAGCTGGCATTGTTCAATGGTTCCAGTCGCTCTTTCCTGAAGCCGGGCAAGCGAGCCTCCAGCAAATTTTGGGGTTCATTCTGCCTCGCGCAACCGAGGTGCAATTGAACCACATTCTGCGGCAACTCGGCGGTTAAGGGCAGGAGGGCAACATGGCACATGCAGTATGGTCGCCATCGAGCGCGGCGCGCTGGCTTTGTTGCCCTCCTTCCGCTCGTCTCGCTCAGGGGCTTCCTGAGCGCACGAACGCAGCGGCAGAAGAGGGCTCAATCGTTCATGCGGTCATTGAGCGCGCGCTGAAGACCGGCACATTGCCGATGCCGCGCGCTCCGTGGGTCAAGTCGGATCGAATGTCGGATCGCGAAGTTGTCGAGCGCGTCATGGCGTTCATCAAGTCGCTTGGCGCCGGCGAGTTGCAGATCGAACAGCGCGTTGTTCTTGACAAAGGGTGCTGGGGGCAACTCGACGTTGCGCACATCGCCGAAGACGTCATAACGGTTTTTGACTACAAAAATGGCGGTTGGGACGTTGAAGTTGAGGACAACAAGCAGTTGCTCACTTACGCTGCGACGTTCCTCGACGAACATCCGGAGATGCCATTCTTTCGGCTGGTCATTTTCCAGCCCAATTCATGGACCGCCGCTGGCGAGGATCAGGGGTTCAAGCAGATTGCGTACGCGCGGCGTGTTGTCGTCGAACATCGTGAAGCCGTACGCACCGCGATGGCGTATGCGGGACCGCCGATACCAGGGCCGCATTGTCGCTGGTGCCCGGCCTTCCAGAAGTGTCCGGTCATGGCTCAGGACGCGAATTTCCTGATGGCAGCCATCAGTCGCGACCTCTCGACACTGACGTCGCCCGAAGTCACACGAATGCTTCGGGTTATCCGCGCGGTCTCCGACATGAAAGAGGCCCTTGAAAAAGAGCTTCTCAAGCGCGTTTACGAAAACGGCGAAATCGTCGACGGCGTACGAATAGAAAACAAGCGGAAGTGGCGCATCTGGAACAATGAGCGAGACGCAGCGCAGAAGCTCTACGAACTCCACGGAGCAGCGGGGGTGAAGCCAGTCGGACCGGCTCAGGCTGAAAAACTGTCGCCGACCGCCGCAGCCTACACGGCCGTCGCATCCCGAACGCCTGAAGGCGAGATGACGGTGAGGTACTGACGATGGTGACGAAAAAAGAAGCAAGGGTACGGCTAAGCGAGTTGTTGCGAGACCCGAAACAACAAAAACGGTACGACGAGATAGCGGCGGCAATCATCAGTGGAAAGAGTAAGTATCTGAAAGTCACGGGTAGCACGCTTGATCTCGTCGAATTAGACGCAATGGCTAATGCGTTACTGTATTCGTCACTCACGAATATGTATAAACTGTATAGTAAAGCAGAAATAAAACAAAGCGTAGAAAAATACATCGGTGAAATCGAAAGACAGGCAGAGGAATACAGAAATGCGCAAGTTAAACGAACTTGAGACCGCTGTACGCAAGGCAATGAATGCGCCGGGGAGCTATGAACGCCATAGAAAAGTAACGGAAGACCAATGCGAAACTCTTAACGCGGAATTTTGCGAGCTTATCGGTACCGATCTCATCGCTTTCGATGCGAAAATTGTCGGATCACTTTATATTTCAATGCAGGCGTGCGCCGCCATCTATGGCGAGAAGTACGCGATCGTCCTTGCGGCGAAAGCAATCGGGTCTGAAATTAAAAGCATAGAAGAAGTACCAAACGGAGACGAAGTTGCGAACCCGAACAGCCCGTGGGGCAAATATGGGGGTTGACACCCCTCTGAAATGATGCCAGTAGAAATCATCGACGTATCGAAAGGACACGAGACATGGCCAGTAAATTGATGAAGCACGCAGACATATTTGGTTGTCGCATCTTCGGGATGCGCAATCTTTGGGAGCCCGCTACGACGTATCAGGGGCGACCGTCCCAGCAACCCACCTATCTGGCGGCATTCATTGCCCAGAAAACACGAAGTGCGTGGTGGGACGAGCCGATTTTCGCGGGCCTCGCTCAAGCCTGCAACGAATTGTGGCAAGGTGCCATGTCCAATGTCCCCTTTTCCGCCATCCAATGGCCCGTCAGAGACGGCGACACTCCCGTTCCCGGCCGCGCTCCGGCCGATTGGGCTCGCGGTCACTGGACATTCGGCGGAAACTCAAATTTCCCGATTAAGACCGCCATCATTCAGAACGGCGCCGTGGTCAACCTCCCAAACAAAGCCATGGTGAAGCCGGGCGATGTGTGCGCCGTGTCGGTTGTTGCCGCGCAAAACAGCACCAACGCGATGGCGGTGAAGCTCTACATCAATCTTGTGCTGTTCTTGCAGCGCGGCGAGGAAATAAACATCGGCAATGCCGCGAACCCGGCAGAACTGATGGAAAAGGCCCGTGCCCAAGGCCTCAACGTGACAGGGTTCGCCGGCGGCGGGAACTTCGCTCCTCCCCCCGCGCCCGTGCCGGCAGGATTCGGGGCAGCCCCTGGTGCGGGCATGTCGCCAGGGGCGCCCTGGGGCGGGAGCGGTTCGTCAGGTCCAGCGTCACCGTTCCCGCCCAGATAAGTCGCGCTATAAGTCAAGCTCTGCTTGCCAGTGCGACATGCGCCCCCCTGCCGATTGAGCCCCGGCAGGGGGGTTTTTCATAGGAGACGAACATGAATTTATGGCTTGATCTGGAAACGCGGTCGCGCATTGATTTGCGCAAATCCGGAGCCCGCCGGTACGCTGCCGATCCTTCGACGTGCATTACCGTGGCGGCATGGTGCTTCGGCGGCGGCACGGTCAAGACCGCCTGCCCTCTCGGGATAGCGAAGACAACTCACACAGTTGATGATCTGTATGCAGATATCGAAAAATGTACACGCATCGTTGCGCACAACGCCAATTTTGACGTGAACGTGTTGCGCGGTCCGAGCCAGCGACCGTTCATAAATCTGCCCTTGCAAAAAATTTCATGCACGATGGCGCGGGCGCAAGCCCTATCCCTCCCCGGCGGTCTTGATGCTCTTTGCATTGCGCTGAACGTCAAAGGCAAAGACGAACGGGGCAAATTTCTCGTCATGAAGACGTGCAAGCCGCAACGAGACGGCGAATTTTGCGAGGACCGGGAAATCTTTCAGGAGTTGCTGGAGTACAACGTCCAGGACGTACATTGCCTCATGTCGGTTGACAAGCTTCTGCCGGAATTGAATGAAAACGAACGCACGATTTGGGAGCGAACATGGCGCAAGAACAATGTCGGGTTGCCGATCGACATTGAGTTGGCGACCGCCATCGCGGCTCGGCGCACCGAAATCGAGTTTGAGACCGCCAACACGCTGCGGGAAATCACCGGCAACGCAGTGACAAAGATCACCCAGCGCCAGCGCATCCTTGCGTGGCTGGAGACCGAGAAAGTCGTGCTTCCAGACACGCAGAAGCACACCGTTGATGAAGCTCTCGAAGACCCAGAGTTGCCCGCCGGCCCCCGCGAAGTGCTGGAGCTACTGGAATCGGCTGGAGGCTCGGCGCCGACGAAAGCTCAAGCCATCCTGGATCGTCACGTGTGCGGCTCTTACAAGGACGCCACACGCTACTTTGGCGCACGGTCGGGACGTGGAACATCAGAAGGCGCAAACCTGTTCAACATTGCGCGACCTTCTGGAAAATACGATGTTGAGAAAGTCATTGAGGGCCTGAAGCGAGGCGAGAAGTTTAACAATACCGCGCTCACGGATGCCCTTCGTGGGTGCATCGTAGCGCCGGCGGGATACGCGCTGATTGACGCAGACGAGAAGCAGGCTGAATTGCGGTTCGCCCTGTGGCAAGCCGGCGATACAGAGCGGCTGGAAATCCTGTCCGATCCGGAATCCGATCTCTACATGGTCAATGCCATCCGGCTGTTTAATCTGCCGTCAGACGCGACGAAAAAGACCCATCCAAAAGAACGCCAGACAGCCAAAAACGTCACGCTCGGCGGCAACTATCAACTTGGGTGGGTGAAATATCTTGCGTTTTTGCGGCGAACGGTCGCCGACAGCGGATTGCTCAGGACGCAAATCACCCCAGCAAAAGCGAAAGCAGACATTGACGGGTATCGAGGAACAAACCCCAAGCTTGTTACGTTATGGGGCAGTCTTAAAGCGGCATGGGAAAATTGTTACTACGATCCTCCCGGCAATTACTACTACGCTGGGAAGATAAAGTTGATGAAAGACGGCGATAACATCTGGATGGTCTTGCCAAGCGGTCGCGCCATTCCGCACTATTCTTGCCATGTCGGGCAAGACGGGAATTATTACTTCTGGAGAGCCAAACACGGAGCAATGCGCCCGCAGAAAGTTTTCGGGGGGTCGCTATTAGAAATTTCATGCCAAGCCATGACGCGAGACCTCATTACAGAAGTTGAAAAAGATATCGAAAATGAATTGACAGATACAATTTTGTTGCTAGATGTGTACGATAGCGTCGTCGCTTTAGCACCTGCTGAAGTCGCAGAACAGCGACATCAGCAAATAGGAGCGATAATGACGCGGCAACGTTCTTGGACCGCTGGCCTCCCTCTTGGTGAGGAAGGCTATGTTGCCCAAAGAATGAAAAAGTGAGGCCAAAATGGACACGGATGTTTTCAGCAAGATGCCTGAGCCGCTCCCCCGTCCCATCACCGCAGAAGAGGTTGCAAAGGTGGAAAAGAAACAGCGAAAAAGTAAGCCAAAAGTTGACCCGCTTGACCCGTACGGAGCCGCGAAGAAGGCCCGGAAAGTCGTCAGAAAAATAAAAATGAAGGTAGCCGTCAAGCGCAGCGCCCAGAAAAAAGAAGAGCGCGCGGTGAAGCGCGAGAAGGCAAGAAATCCGCGAGGGCGCCCGCTTCTCTACGGCGAAGAGACGGTCGCTAGATTTGTGGGCGGAACGATGAAGCGTATTCGTCAGTTAGCGAAGCGCAAAGAAGTCAACAAAACTGAGATTATCCGCGAGGCAGTTTACGCCTACCTGAGCAGGCATGGCGTATGATTGACATTCGGGCAAAATCATTCGGCCCCTTTGTGACGCGCGGGCTCATTCGCAGCGACGCGGTTGACCTTTATCACCGCATCACTGGCGACCCGCGCGTCATGCGGTACATGCCAAACGCCATACATACGAGTCTCGAAGAAGCCCGAAAAGCCGTCGTTGAGTGGAACATGGGCGCGTTGCTCGGCGTTTACGGGGCTGCCATCACACTACACGGAGAGTTCGTCGGCGTCGTGACCGCCGAATTCAGTGACCGTGGAGTGTGCATAGGTCTCAAATTTGCGCAACCGTCGAAAGGCGCCGGTCGCTTATTCGGCATCCCTTTTACGGCATGGCTCTTGGCGCATCGGGACATCCATCGCGTATGGGCGTGGAGCGCGGTGGAGAACACCAAGGTAAACCGGGTGTTTGAAAAATCGAATGCCCGGCTTGTTGGGGTCGCAAAAAAATTTGCGATACTGCCAAATATCAACCCTAACGAGCCACAAGATTGCTGCATTTGGGAAAAGACACGTCCCTAAGCGAACGCTTTGATTGCCGCGCTCCCGATCCCGCCCAGAATCCCCCCGATCCCGCTCCCCTTTGACTGGCTCGCCTTAGCCGAAGCGGCCATCTGAGCGGCATACATCGAAGCAAGAGCAGAGGCCCCTTGACCGTACAATTGCGCACCTTGGCCGGCAGCAGTCTCGCCCAGAGCTTCCTGACCATACAAGTTCTGGAAGCTCGTTTCGCGTTGCGTGAAGTCTTGCTGCTGGCCTTGGAGCATGGCTTGGTACTGGGACAACAAGTCAGTGTTGGCAATTCCTTCAGCGATACCGGTCTGTGCCCGCACGTTCGCCCCGCTCAAAAGACCGCCCCGTGCCGCGGCGGTCGCGTCTTGGGCGGCCGCACCGGTACTGAGAAGGTATTGCGCGCCGGGGCTCATCTGGTAGTTTTTTGCAAAATTTTCGAAGTCAACCGGGTTCACGTCAGCATTGATCCGATCAACGCCAATGTTCTGGCTGCCCGTCGATCCGCTTTGCAAAATGTTGGATATCGGAGCGAGAAAAGACTGTCCCTGCTGGTTGTAGGGCCAAAGAAGTTGTTCACCCTGCGAGATGTAGTTGCCGATACCACTGGTGCCAGCACTCGCCGCGCTGTTGATCGCAGACGAAGCCATGCTGCCACCGATCAAATCGCCGATCCCGGAAAAAATGTCTGCCATGGTGTTCGCCCGATTGAAGTGTGTACGCTTTGCCGGTATGGTACGGCATCATGGAAACGCAGTCAAAACGCGGGAAGACCTCAAAGACGATGACCGTGCGGTTGCCGGTCTCACTTTGGCGTCGGCTCGATTACATCGTCAGGAACCACGATGACGTCGAAACGCATACGAGTGCTGGAAGAGAGGCAATTCGCTGGTATGTCGAAAATCGAGAGCGAGAGCTTAAGACGAAGGGCCTTATCCCGCCCGATTCGTGAAAAAACAATCCACATGCACATTTGGCAGTGGGTCCAGAAGAACCGTCCTGAGCTTGTGATTTTTCACGTGCCAAATGGCGAACCGCGCGACGTTGCGACCGCGACCAAACTCAAGCGCATGGGTGTCGTTCCAGGCTGCCCAGACTTCCTCTTCTTCACGGCAACTGGGAGCTACGCCATCGAGCTTAAGGCCCCCGGCGGTCATTTGTCCCCAAAGCAAGAAGAATTCCAGCGGCGATGGACCGCCCTTGGGCCGCGGTACCACTACTTTGTTTGCCGGTCATTTTTCGACTTCGAAAAATACCTGGAAAAAATAGAGATATAAAATGAGAAATATGTACCCTGGAATTTGTTACGTGTGCGGCAAAAATGTCGAGCCGATGACAGGACACTTTGAGCGTATTCGCGGCGGCTGGCGCGTCAAGCACGCTATCTACCCCGGCGACGGTCGGGTAACATGCAAAGAGGCAAACGAGGTTAAAAATGAGAATCCGAAAGTTTTCAAATCTAGTTTTCCTGTGGCTGCATCGCGCGTTTAACGCAGACATTCGGAAAAATGTCGAAGAGCGCAACAAGCGTTTTCTCGAAGAAGCTTTGGAACTTGTGCAATCATGCGGAATGAACGTGTACGAAGCACGTGCTATTCTGTCATATGTGTATGATTCTAAAAGCGTCGGCAAGCCGTATCAGGAAATTGGCGGGGTTATGATCACGCTTTCCGCCTTGTGTCATGCTATGGGCCTTGACCTTGAAGACGCAGCAAAATGCGAACTTTTACGTGTCGGTTTTTGCACGCGAGAAATTCAAGAGAAACAAGAAACGAAAGCGGCAGCAGGGGTAGGAATGAGCCTATACGATAAGAACCCAAGCCCCGCTTCGCTTTGAATAAACATGATGGTTAACAGCGTCGACAGCAAGGTCGCCATTATTTCCGAGAGAAGACGATGGAACAGCATCGGGATTGCGAACGACCGGGTTCCCCTGGAGAGCCGACACAACTGTCTGAAGCGCAGCGACGCTTGTTTGCAGAGTTGCAACGCTTGCGTTTAGCGACAGAACGCTGGATTGCAACGATGCGAGAGACTGCTGAAGCGCACCGGTGCTTGTCTGAAGCGATGCGACGGATTGTTGGAGAAGGTGAATTTCGGTAGTGTTGTGTTCGACGGAATTTTGCAGGTCTGAAAATCCGTCGATTTGCGAGTTGTCAATGCCGCCATTGGCGGAAATGAACTGAGTTAAATCATGCAACCATTTGTTGAACTGGGGACTCTCCCTGGGGAGATAAGGCGGGGGTGGAACACGGCGGAGACTGATCATGGCTACGGTCCAAAAGATTCTAGACGAACGGGCAAAAACACACGGGGATTTTTCTTACCATGCGGCTATTACGCAAGAACTAAAAATGGCGCTGCGTAGCTTTGCAAGTTGGGAAAAACTTTCGCCCATGAAAAAAGAAGCCCTCGAAATGATCGCCCATAAGATAGGCCGCATCCTTGCGGGTGACTCCAACTACAGGGACCATTGGGTTGACATTGCAGGGTACGCGACACTCATTGCAGACAGGATTGCGTCTGAATGAAGTGCGCGTGTGGAAAGGAACTGAGCGACCGTGACGTATGCCCGCTACCGCGGGGACGTCCTTGTGACTGGCCGAAAGACCCAGCGCCGGTCGCTCCTCTTTCTCCGTTTTTGTTTCCGCCGCAACCGTTTGCATGGCCATGGCTAGCTCCCATCCGATCCGACAGCAAATAGCTCGTCGACCGCGAACGGCGCCGAAGTCCCAGCGTACCTGAATCGCAGTTGGCGCCGACGGGACGAACCTAGGCAACGTGCGATGGCTCTCCGGTGGCCTTGGGCCGGAAATGCAATCGTGCGTAAGCCCTTCCAGGTCTTGCGGCCATCCTGCGACCAATCGAACAGCATCGTGCCCGCTTCTGGTGACTGTAGATAAGAAGTCCACTGCACCTCATCCACGACATGCCGCGTCTCCTGCTGCCCAATCCACGCAGTGATAATTTCCCGCTCGATGACCCCGGCTGGCTCGTACGCGGTTGTGAGATCAACGCGGCACACTTCGCCGGTCGCGAGTCCGATCAATTCAACACCCCCGCCAATTTCTGCCGCGCAACGACCGGCGAAATCCTTGCGACCGGGGGTCGTGCGGAAATTCCAGAGCATTGTTGAGATGGCAAGCTCGATTGTCCACTCATTTTCGTACGTCAGCACATAAAATTCATCGCCACCTTGCGAATGCAAAAATGCCGTTAATTTTTGCAAGTCAACCTGTTGAAGCATCAAGTCGACCCATGGCGGCGAAATCGGCTGCCCGTCTTGGGCCGCCCCGATCCACACCCGGCGGTCGGTACCTACCCAGCATATCTTGCCATGCACCCATGCCAACGTACGCCGAGCGGCGAGCCCAACATCGAGCATCGTATTTGTATAGGTTACGAACGGGAAATCGGCGGTACCGCCGGCTGCGTACCATTGCTCAATCGACCGAGTGCCGAATGGCCAGAAATTGCGTACGGTTGTAACAACGTCGAGTACGGGGTCAGCGCGTGCTTCTTTTGTCGCGTAGCTATTTGCCGGTACGTTCGCCGGATCAAGCGGCACAGACGAATACATCGTGCTGGATTTATTGGCGTAGGTGTCGGAGCCGCCGGCCCAGATCGTAATGTTGTCCGTCACGCAAACCGATGACGGATCAAACTCAATCGTGGTTTGCAAATTAGCATTGACGACTCCAGTCGCTTGCGTCGCTGTGTAGCCCGAGCCTGTCCCGCCGGCTTCGGTGCCATTCGACGCAATAACGAGAGCCACCCGGTCTTCGGCCATCCGGATGACAGGGTAATCAGGGTTGACGGTCACTTTCCCCGCATACGTAGGCGTGTCGGTTTCTACCCCGTGGTAGATGGAACCGTCAGAGTAGCCAGCCCAAATCGTTTTAAGCGCGTGGCGGAGCGTAATGCATTCAGCATCCGAAGGCTTGCAAATCTCTACAAGACCAGGCGTTCCGACAAGACGGACAATGGCCGTCCTGCCTTCTTCTTGACGGCGAACGACCGCGCGCACGTTCGTGAGCTTGGAAGCGCCCATATCCTGGTTTAACGGGTCTGTGAAAGACCCGAGGGTAAGCAAATTAGCCACGAAGGAACCTCAACCATTGTTGACCGCGCGACCAGCTGTCCCAGCGCGCTTTTACGGCCTCACTGTCAGCAAGCGCGATGGCAATTGATTGTGCGTTGCGCCCGTAACTGGTCGCCAGCCGGCGCCCGAGCAGGTAGACAACATCATGAATTCCTTCGGGCGGAAGGTCTACTTCATCGCTGCCATCAGGGGCCGTAATTGGGTTCACCCGCGCTCCGTAGTCGATGAAGATGCGTGTCGGCTGCGCAGGAGGCTGCCAAAGCGATATGAGGATAGAGCCGTCAATCTGCCGCTCTTGGTGCCATTTCGTCGGAATGCCAAGGTTCGTCGTCCGCATGATGTCGACGATTGGGGCAATGCGAAGCTCGCGGCGAATGTTCACGCCTACGTCGCCGGCCCACATCATGCGAACGCCAACAGCATCTTTTTGTACAAGGTACTCAGGTTTGGCAGTCCCAATTACAAACGTGTACGTGTGGCCGTTGCGACCGCGGGGAATCATTGTTTCCGTTCGCCGCATCAAGTATTGCGCCGCTGCATCCATGTGGGCGTCACGCAACAAGTTGTTGAGCAGCAGCACGCTTTTCTCTACGTCTGCGGCGGTCGGTTCCTCTTCTTCGTCGATAATTCCGTAGAGAATCAATGCCTGCTTTATCACGCTTAGCGCGGTTGTCATTTAGACCCCCTTTGCGACGGCCCATGGGAGCGCGCCAAGGTTAGAAGGTGCGGGGTTCTCCGGAACGACCGTTCGGACGGAATTGGACGGAATAAACGTACCATCATATTCTTGCGCGTTGATGTACGCAACGCCTTTAGGCGTTTGGTTTGACCGGACCGGTATGCGCAGATCAAGCGGCTGCTCGGGAGCATTCACGCCAGGAACAACGAAAAATTTCTGAATGCGGAAAGCATCGGCGGGTGCTTTGGCTTGCGGCTGGCCGCCAGACCAGAGCGTGTCGAGACCCCAGCGTGCCGGCATGGGTTCCGCCGGCGGTTCAATCGACCGGTCAGGTTTCAACTGGAAATCCAACACTTCCGGCCACGGATCAAAACACGGGTTGACCGGGCGCCCGCTGGCACGGGTGCACATGAGGAGTCCGGTCAATCGCTCACGCGCCAGCGTGTCATACCTGACGCGAGCCCCGCAGCGTGCGCACGCCCCCCAGACCGTGAATCGACTGAATTTCGGTTTCATGTCGCCATCCTACCTGTAAAAAGCCCGGCCGCAAGGGCCGGGCAAGTCGGGGACTGGGAGGCTATCGAACAATGTCGATAAGATTGGCGGACTCGACACCGTTCCTCACGAGTATATCGCGTCAGGACGCGCCTGGCGAGACAAAAACGCTGCGCCAGTCAACTATCGACGAAGCTACGCGGAACCATATCGCGAGAAGGTTGGCCTGATTCGACCAGTTAGTGTCCTCCCGCGTTTCAAGGGCGGAACGCTCCCAGAAACAGAAGCCTTCGCCGTTGTCCATATCCTGAATTGTCGTCTGGATAAAATAAGCATCCTTATCGACGAGATACGGAGTTTCGACGACTTCCGGAAGGGCGCCGGTCGCACGCAAAACGTTAATATTGTTGTTACTGCTGTTCCACTGCAACGGCGAACCGAGAATGCGACGGGTTTCCGGGCCGCTTTCTGGTGAGAGAATCACGCGCTTCGGCCGAACGTTAATGTAGAACGACCGCGAATTGCGCATGTAGCCAATTGCGATTACCGCATTTTCGAATGCAAGCTCGGAAACATTGGCGGCGGTCAAGAGGTTTGACTGCGGTCCGGAAACAGTAGGGTGATTTGGCGACCCGAGCGGCACGCCGTCGGCACGAATACCGTTGATCGGATCAACGGCAACTTGAAGTGGCGCGTGAGCGATGTACTCCATCGTTTCTTTCGCGCTAAACGCCAATTCTTTCATCGACCGGCCGCCGACATCTTCATACAGATTGTCGTCCTGCGCTTCGCGAGAAATGCCGACCGCCAGCCCGTAGGAAGCGAAAGTGACCTGTGTCCGGATGCCTTCATTCGGCCCGTCAAACTCAACCGGCGCCAATTCAGCCTGCTGGACCGCCAGCCCGAGACCGGCACGTTCGACCATGAATTCTTCGAACGCTCGCGTCGAAGTCTTCGGCTCAAAAAACTTGGGGTAGATTTTTTCAAGCCTCTCGTAGTCGAGCCCAAAAAGTGCGTAAAGCCCCGGCCAATACTGCGAAGGCTGCCGCGAGCGGTCAATAATTTCCATGGTTTGATTCCCCTGTGGCGGCCTCCAGGGCCGTGTTGAACGTCGATTTATCTTTTTACCACGCTTGGTGTAACCTCGTCAAAATTCAGCCGTTGACAAAGTGTGTACGCTTCGTGCAGAGGTAGGCCATGCGATACCAGAGCCCCGCCATAAAATTCAACGTTGCCGAACCCAGCAAGATCGGAAACCTCGCAGAGAGGTTGAAAGCATCCGATCGACGGGTTTTGGGCGAGCATATTCTCGAACTCGTCAGACTCGACGAACAGAGCATGGGCGAGTGGCAAGGCAATGCCCGTGCGTACCTCGACAACTTCCGGGACGGGAAGAACAAGGACGAACCTCAGAACCGCGAACAGAAGGGCAGCAACGAGCCCGCTTTCGCTCCAGGGACCGGCCTCACGACAAGCGCGGTCATTCAATTCACCGCCCGCGCCACGAAAGCCATCTTGTCGGAACCCGACCTAGCTCATGCATCGGAACCCGGCGCCGAACCGCTGGCGGCATGGCTCTCGACGCAACTCCGCAGCGTCGACAAGGCATGGGTGACCGACACCGACCCACTTATCATGCATATGGCCGTGACCGGTCTCTCGTGGCGGAAACGCTGGTACGACGAGCACGCGAAAGAATTCAGGTCTACATTTCTGACAGTCGATGAAGTCATTATAAACAGGGGTGCAAAATCAATCGACCGCGTTCCGCGCATTACGCACAAGTTTGAAAAATACCCGTATGAGATAGAGCGGTCAATCGCATTGGGTCATTGGGTTGACTACAACCCAGATTTTAACACTGAAGACCCCCAAGAATTAAAGCTATTTTATGAAGTCGATATGTGGGTTGACATGGATGGCGACGGCATTGATGAACCATGGATCGTCACCGTTGCCGACGACAACGTTCCGGAAGTCATAAAGATGCTTCCGCGCTGGTCGGAAAAAACCGTTATTGTCAATAATGACGACATTGCTTTCAATCCGTTCGTTAGATACTATGCCTACAAAATGATTCCGGACCCTGATGGCGGGTTCTTTCCGTTCGGATTTGGGTGGCTTCTTGACCAGCCTGAAAGCTCGGCGAACCGAATGCTGGCGTCAATTGACGACGTTGCAAAATCAAACGCAGAAAACGGCGGCGTGTACGCAAGCTCCGGAATGGGGCTAACGGAGCACATCGAACTAAAATCGAATCGCGTGACCGCTATCCCGACTGATGGCCGGCCGATCAGCGAAGTTTTTTCGGCGTTTCCACAAAAGCAAGTCACGCCGGCCATGTTCCAGACGCTCGACAAACTCATAACACTCGGCGACCGCCTTGCCGGCACGCTCAACATGCTTGAAAACGCACCCGCATCAATGTCAGCAACACTGGCGCGGGGGATTATTGACAGCGGTTCCGAGGTCTCCGGCGCGGTGTTTCGCCGCATCATTTTTGCGGTGACGAGCGAACTTCGAAGCTTCGGGATGATGGCTTGGGCATACGACGCGCTACCGCCTGAAATTGGGCAGCGGTCAGTGGGCTATGTTGCAGTGTCGGCCGACCCGAATATGGTCACCGAAATGCACCGTGCTGCGATGGCTTCGTTGTACCAATCCATGCTGCAAATGCCGCTTATTTTCAACGTACGCGAAGTCGCATTGCGGTTCTTGCAGACGATGCGGCTCCCCGATCCGGAAAAACTCATCGCACCGCCGCTACCACCTCCTGTTCCCCCGCCGCCTATCTCACTCGCAGACGCTGCAGACCTGCAACTCCAGTTTGAGAAAGAGCGTACATCGAGGCAGCGTGCCAATACAGAAGCCGCCGTCAAGCTTTCGGAAATTCTGGTCAACCTGTCGAAAGTCGAGCAAGACGCTGCCGGCATTCAGCAACGCGAACAACAAATGAAACAACTCCAAAAGATAATAGAGGGGCTACAAAATGACAGAGAAGTTTCAAAGCCAGCTATCTCTGGTTCCACTGAAACGGGTGAGCCAGGAGGAAGTGGAGGAGTGGCTCAACCACCCCGTGACGCAAGTATTCCACAGCGCCCTGCAATGCCTTCTGGAGCGTTTAGCGGCGGACACATGGGGCGACCGCTCTCCCCCGCTCGCCCCGCTCCTGCAAGGCCGGGGCCAATCGTACCACCAATTGCTCCGCCTGCTGGAACAGCCCCCTGGATTGCTCCGCAATTCCCTGCTAGCCCTGACCAACAAATCCTAGGAGACCAACAAAATGTCCCTTTATGACATAGAGCTACCCCATCAACATATCCAACCTGTTCGTGACATGATTCTTATTCGCGTCCCTTATCCGTCGAAAAAACTAGGGTCGCTTATCATGCCGGACATTGCTCGCGAGCTTGCGCAACATAGTACGCAATTCGGAAAAATCGTGCGCTTAGGACCGCTGGCATTCGCGTATCAAAACGTGAATGGCGAGTACCAGCAACATCCCGTACATGCCGGAGATTGGGTGCTTTACACATGGGGAGCCGGAACCCAGTTTCATGCGATTAAAGGCCCCACGGTCTCGACCGGCGGCTGGCGCTATATCTCCACCCATCGCGATGCTGTCGGCTGGTGGCCAGCAGGCAAGTTTGAGTCAATCGTCGACGTCGACAAGCTCCAGTGGACCGACGATGAAGCCGACCCGGTCCCCGCAACAAAGAAAGAAGCCGATTATGCTGGTCCCCGCGAACGGATTACGGCAAACGAGTTGCACGGGTGACGTATGGTTGACATTCAGGATATCATGAAATCGCAAGTTAAGGCAAACTTGCAGGCGCAATTCGACGATGCCGTAATGGTAGGCGATAAGGAAGCCGCTTTGAAAATAAGCGAGCAAATTCGCCAACTTGAAAACGCGATAGCTCCCGCTGCGACCCAGAAATTTGGCGCGGCGGAAGTGAAAAAAGAAATAAAGCTCATTGCTCCGGGAATTGAAAAACACCCCGAAAAATTACGTTTGGCAAATGAGTACGCAAAAGTCCTGTCGATTGACGACTTTGAAAGCGCAGCCGAATACGCAAGCGCCCTTGTGGAAGCGGTCAACGAAAAATTTGGCGCACCCGCCAAGCAGAAGAAAGATGATGATGAAGAAGCCGAAGACGACGAGGAAGAAGCCGAAGACGACGAGGAAGAAAAGAAGCCCGCCAAAAAAGCCCGCAAAGCTGCCGACCCCGCACCCGAAGTGGACAAGCGCCCCGCCGGTCGCAACGCAGAGTGGAAAGACCGGCGAGACCTCCCGCCTGATTTGCGCGCTCGCCTCAATAAGAACCTAGCCGCGCTCGGGTCAAACTACACTGACGAACAGCGTAAATCTTACGTGAAGCGCTTCGTCCAGTCGGCAAATGCGCATAGGAGCAAGAAATGAACCCCTTCGCACCTAACCCGAACCCGTTTCAGAGCTTGCCGCAAAACCTCGCCCCGCAAGCTCCCGAATCCGCACCGGCACCGTTCGAAATTCCAAAAGTTGAAGACCTCGGACCGTCGCCATTCGCCCAGCCAATCGACTTAAAACAGATAACGGAAAATATCACTTACGACCGGCCGCTGGCTCTCGTCATTCCGCACCGAGAGCGGTACCCCGGATATGACTTCCGGATCATCAACGACACGCCGCAAGAAATGGCGCAGGCTCTGATGAAAGGATGGATGCGGGTTGACGATCCTTGGCTCGTCAGTCAGTTCGAAGGGAAGGTTTCCGGAACAGACAAGACCGGCAGGATCACGAAGCTCGTTTTAATGGGGCGGCCAAAACTTGCGACGCAGATCGTCGCTCGCCGGAACGCCGCTGAAATTCAGCGTATCTACGCTGCGATGAACCCAAAAGAACGGCAACTTACAATTGACCCGAAATACGCATCCGTCGCCCGGTCGGAAAGCAAAGCCTATTTCGGCGGTCGTTTCATGCAGATCAAACTGCCATGACGAATGAAGAATGGATACGCAGCCATGCTGGCGACCTTTGCGCGGTGCGCGAGGCGATGCAAGCATTGTCACAGATCAGCCTGACACCAAACCCCGATGCAAACTGGCTGGAGACCGTACGTACCGTTCGTGCAATTCTCGAACAAACGTACTGGGTCGTTCCGAACGGTGCTAAGATTCTCGAAATTGTTGCCGCAATCGAAAAGGCCATGCTGGCGGTCGGCGCCGTTGCAAACATCCTGGAGGACGCGAAATGAAGCAGACAATCGAACGGCCAGTAAAAAAGAAGGGCGAACAGCGGAGTGCAATGACCGCCGAGGCTCACCGGCTCGCCGCAACGAAATTGCAAGCGCGCGCAAGGTTGCACCACGCCAAGGCGGACATCCTTGATGCCGACAGCCCGCCGGCGAAGAGCAAAGATGGCACGTTGAAGGAGATTTTCTGATGCGCAAGCTTGCGACTTTTATCGCTGCGGCGTTCTTGTCGAGCACCGCGGCCGCAGCAGACCTTACGCCGCTACCGCGCTCCGCCGTGCCGCAGTACCCAGAAATTCGCGGCTGGTTCTTCGGAGCGTCACTTGCGGGCCTCGGGGGGACCGCCAGCGCAGCCAGCCCGTTCCAGGCCGGCGCAACGGTCGGCATCCGTGCCGGTTTTGACGTTGGCTATCACGGCACATGGCGCGACACGTTTTGGTTCGTCGAGCAGACAGTCGCGGTCCAAGGCGTTAACGCCAGCGGCAATCTCTCACTCGGGACCGCGCTGGCTCTTCAGCAAAGGTATGCGCTGGGCGTACCCCAGTCATACCTGGATCGCATAGCTGAATGGTTCCGGCTCCGCGATGGCATGCCGTCACTACCGGCCATATCGACCGGCGGCCCGCCGCGGCCGTACATCTTTGCGTCCACCTACCAGGATAACGTTTCGGCGACTCTTGGGCCGGCGAGCAGGAATGTCTGGCTCTTCTCATACGGTGCAGGCATAGGTGCATTGCAGAGAATGCAGAACGGATGGGTACTAGATACCTCTATCGAGTGGAAGCACGATTCTGGTGGAATTGTGATCGGCGGATTTGCAACCCAGCCATTCCAAAATGCATACCTCGCGACGATCCGCGTGAAGATGTGAGGCCCCATGTCCTACTCCCGACAAACTGATTTTCCGGCCCTCTTGCGCAATGACGGCAAAGGGCAGCGCTTCGTGCGTATCCCTGGACTCGATTTTGTCGTGCAGAGTTTGTTCGAAGCCGGAATCATCAGGCTCTGGGTACACCGTAGCGATCCGCCCCCGCCGAAAATCAGGAACGATACAGTGTGGTTGCGAACTGACTCACCGCACTCCTGGGCGCGAGAAGGAACGATCTGGCTCTACGACCGCCTTGACGACAATTTCAAGCCAGCAACGCCAGCGCTTTGGCGCCGTCTTCTCGCAGCGCCCGCCGGCGAATTTTCGTCCGATGAAACGACCGCCTTCCTCGCTCCGGAGCAGGGGTTTCTCAACGGCGTATGGACGAATGCAGATGTTAACAATGTCCTTTATGTCATGCCGCCGCCGTCTGTTGGCACACAATTCATCTTCGCCGTTGTTGCGGCTGGTACCATTACAATCCAGACAAAGATGCGTCTCGGAACCGGCACGGCACTCAAAAACTGCTCATCGACGGCCGTGGGGTCAACAATAACGCTGCGTACAATTGACGATGAATGGTTCGCGACCGCCGCAACTGGAAATTGGGTGCTGGTGTGAATTTCTACCAGGAGGTCATTCGCAACTCGCCATGGTTCCGGAAAGATGGCGAAATCTGCAAAGACCTTGCCATGCTGGAGCCCGGCACGCGCGCGGCCGTCCAGGCGCTCACCAACAAGGCCAAGGAGCGCGGTATCGACGTACGAGTCCTCGAAACCTACCGGTCGCAAGCCCGGCAATCCAGGCTGTTCATGCAGAAAGCCACGCAACTCCGGACCGTCGGAACGCATGGCTACGGGGTTGCGGCAGACCTCGGGATATTCTCAGGCGGGAAATACCAAGGAGACATTAAATACTACTTATTTTTACGCGATCTGGCGAGACAGTTCAAACTCGTCTCCGGCATTGACTGGGGGACCGGTCGCACAAGCTCGTTCATTGATGGCGGCCATGTCCAGCGGGTTCCGGTCACCCGCCAGCCGGAATTGTTCATGGGAAGTTGGTACCCGCCAGTCAACTACGATCCGTATTCACGGTAGTCGCCGCCAGACAACCCCACGAGTCGATTGCCGATGCTCGCGGACGGCGTGCCTGTAGTTGCCCGATATCGCGAGAACGAAGCCAGGTGGCCCTGCTTCAACGACTTCGAAAACATGATGGGGGAGGACGCCAATGACTCCTGGTGCGGGACCGGGGGCCGGCATCCCAACATGGCGCCACTCAGAAGCTTTCCACAGGCGGCGATCAAACATGCGGTGTCGAGTCGCCAGCCACCAGCCGCACCATTTGGCCGGCCGGTGCCAGCCGGCGGGCTGGTGGTCGGGGATGCTTACGTGCTGGCACCCCGACAGCACGATCGCCAGCACCAGGCTAGATAACGCTCTTTGGATCATTCCGCACCCAATTAATATCCGTTCCGCCACCGGCAACGCCACCTGAGGTAGGCGGCGTAGGGCGGGGCTCGTTGGAGAAAAGGTCAAGCTCTCGGTCAAGAGCGTCAAGCTCGCCTGCTGAAGTGTCGAGATCGGCTTGGTGCGCGGCAAAAACTTCTTCTCGCTTCTTGTCAAGCTTCTCGCCTTTTGCCAGCAGGGCATCGGCATCCCTCATCATCTTTCCGCGCAAGTCGCTCGCGACTTGGCGGGCTTTCGCAAGCTTTTCAGACAGAGCACTCATGTTTGCTAGCCTCGCTATTGTTACGGCGTCCCGAAGGCGTTGGACATCCACACGAAACGGCGCACCGCCCGGCGGACGAAAAATAACGGATAATTGATGCTCAAGACGCTTCATGGTAGTAGTGTGTACGGATTCAAAGGAGAACGCAACTATGACCGATACCCCTACGACACCCGAAAAATCCTCGTTCCTTCAGCAATGTCTCATACACTGGAAAACGACCGTCGCCGGTCTTGCAGTTATTGCTGCCGCAACCGCGCGGTCAGTATTTGGGGTTGAGATTCCAGGGTTTGAAAGCATCGACCTCGGGAACGCCCTGCTCATTGGCCTCGGGCTAATTTTTGGCTTGGAAATAAAAACCGGCAAAAAATAATGTGGCCATGGGAAAGGGCAACCCCGCAAGCTATCAGTGACCGCATCTGCGATTTCAACTGGTACCGCGAAAGATTCCTGATGATTCGGCCGCGCGAAGGCGGCCGACGCATCCACTTTATCCTCAACCCAGCACAAGAAATTCTCCACCAGCGTATCGAATTGGAGAGGAAAACGTACGGCCGCGTGCGCGCGCTTGTCCCAAAAGCGCGCCGCATGGGCGTTTCAACCTACATCAGCGCGCGGTTCTTCCACGCAGTCTTGTCAAAACGCGGCCGGCGAGCCCACGTTGTGGCTCACCGTAACGATAGCGCCAGCCACCTTCATCGCGAAGTCCGCACATTCTACGAAGAACTTCCGGAACCTATCCGGCCAGTGACCGGCGCCTCAAACGCACGTGAGTTGATTTTCAGCCGACTCCAATCGTCCTACCGCGTTTCGTCGGCGGAAGGCGGGAACATCGGGCGGTCAGAAGACACTCACTATCTACACTTTTCCGAGGCCGCTTTTTTTGACAACACCGAAGACTTGTCGTCTGGAATTTTACAGACCGTGCTCGATCAAGTCGGCACGGAAATTTTCATGGAATCGACCGGCAACGGGGCGAGCGGCATGTTTTTCAATATGTGCGAACAGGCGCATCGGGAAAACAACACCGGTCTTTGGCGCATGCATTTTCTACCATGGACCGCCATGGTGGACTACAAAGAAGAGGTTCCGGATAAGTGGCAGCCTCCACTTGAACTCGTCGAGTACAGTCGCATCCATAGGTTGACGCCGCCGCAAACTTACTGGTTTTATCGGAAGAACTACGACATCGCCACAATGAACGGCGGCACGCCTGACAGCATTCATCGGCTCACGCGACAAGAATTTCCAGTCACTTATTCCGAATGTTTTCTGGCCGACAGCACTCTCGATTTCTTCCCGCCGTCACTCGTCCAGCAAGCCATGCTGTCTCGGGTTCCGCCGACGGAAGGAACGTTGAAAATTCTGGCTGTCGATCCAGCCGGCGACGGTTCCGACAGCACGTTCGTCTGCGACCGCCAGGGGTGCTGCATCGGGAACAGAATTTGGGGCGAGATTAAAAATTCCGACCAGAACGTCCAGGCAGACTGGATACGGGCCGCGTACGAACGCTACGATATGGACGTCATCTGCATTGACTCGACCGGCATCGGCAAGGGTCTCGTCGACGCTCTCCGGCTGCGAATGCGCGACCGGGGGAACAGGATCATCCCGGTCAGCTTCGGTTCTGGCGCCCATAATTCCGTGCAGTTTGCCAATCGTCGCGCTGAGCTTCACTTCAAATTTGCCCAGTATTTGAACGGGTCAGTCTCGGTCAAGAATGACAAAATGCTGCAAGAAGAATGCGCTGCATACAAATGGGGGACCGCCGGCTGTCGTCGCGACGAGCATGCGCGCCTGTTCGTTACGCCGAAAGAAAAGATACGGGCAGAAATTGGCCGGTCTCCCGACCGCCTCGACGCGGTGATCTGCACGTTTGCCGTCAACGACTACGACACACCGAGATAGGGCGGCTCCGGCACCCCTTCCCCAAGTAATAGATGGCCTGTGGGGTGCAATTGGGTTATCGCATGGGAAACTACTGGAGACCCGAGTGCAGGAAGCGCCACGGCATACGCTATCGTTTTTACCGGTATAATTCCCGATACGGTGTATGTTTTTTACCATCTCTATGCAGCTACTGCTGAACCTAGCATGGACGGTAAAAATATAGGCAGTACCTTTTACACGGACATAATGGGTGCATCTGCGCCATTTACGCGGGCGCAATGTATCGCGATAGCGCCATCGATATTTGAGACTGCATACAGTATACCGCCTGTCGATGGAACATGGATTGGGGTAAACGGGGCAAAATACGAAGTGCAACTCTCTGGCTCTAGTATCGGTGGTTTCAAACCAACTTATCCGTCAAATCAATTTATACGTATCGCATAAAAAAAGGCGGCCTAGGCCGCCTTATACTCAAACCGCAGTTGGTTATTTTCGCCTAAATACGCATGCCGAATTAACGTATCGGTTTCTTCGCCTTTTACAGGTTTGCCATTTTCGTCGAGCTTGAAACCTTTCATTGTGATTGGTTTATACGGTGCGACAGGACCAAACTCACCGGCGACGGCGCGGGTGTAAGCATTGCGCTGGTGTGCATCCGGAAAGGTCAAACAGGCGTCAAAAGGAACCGAAAAATCTAGCTCCAAGAATTTTGCCTGCATGCGGATCATCTTGTTGTCGGCAGTGGAGTATTCAAGATCGGTAGCAGATGCGAGAGTGCGCTGCATTTTTTATCCTCCATGGGGTCTACAACGCACCGTAGCATGTTTATGCAATACGTACAAATTGGGTTGAGGGGCTGCCATCCCATTTTTTGTTAGGTGTAAGATCGACATTATATGACATCATAACAACTTCATCTGGAGTACCATTCACGCCAATCCATGTACCAGGTACGGGAGGTACCGCTGAATACGTTCCCGTTATTACGCCAGACCTAGATTGTGCGACATCTGACTGGGTAAAAGCTCTACCTGTAATACCCCCGTTACCCGTAGTGTCCGGCGTCCTGTCGAATGCACCAGCGTTGTTGTAGTAAATTCCCTGCCCCACTCCAATGTAGTCAAGAATTACAAGTGAAGTTTCAACGATGAACATAGTTCCGCTGGGACTATTGTCAAAGTTGACGGTAAGAAAAGGAGGCACAACCCAATTGCACCCCACAGGCCATCTATTACTTGGGGAAGGGGTGCCGGAGCCGCCCTGCTGGAGCGCGGCAATTTCACCCTGTATGTAATTCAGCGCATCTGTCGCCGTAGCACCAGGAACGCCACTTTGGTTCGTTACGCCACTCGTCCCAATCGCCAAAGAAAGCGACTTCCAGACTGGGGGCGTACCGGGACCGGTTGAAGTCAGCACGTAGCCAGCCGTGCCGTAGCCGAAACCCGCAAATGGGTTGGCATATATCGCATTCAGGGCGTCCTTCGTCGTGGCGCCGGGAACATTCGAAAGGTTATGAACGTGCGCATTATCAATACCGTTAATGGCATTAACGAGCGCATCAAGGGCTTGCGTGACCGTCACGCCAGGAACAGTTGACGCATTGTGGATATCGTCACTCGTCAGCAGGCTCAAAGCATCCCGAAGCAAACTCAATGCGTCGGCGACCGTTGTGCCGGGCGCCGTGCTGTCATTCGCCACGAGAGAAGCCGTAATGGCGCGCCAGATCGGGTTGGCATGCAACCCCATTGTGGTGAGCACGGCGCCAGGATTGCCAGGCGGGAGCGCTTTCCATACGTCAATGTCGCGGTAGATAATCGAACCTTGTTCGTCGCCAAAGTAGTCATCGAGCAGCCCGGATAGCCCCAGACCGGTGAACATCATCAGGCGCAGGAACAGATCAGGCGTTGCCGGCACGTACTGGTTGCCGTTCCAGAGGAACAGCACGCCTTCAGCCGCATATGACGGGCTCGCCGGCATGAACCACGCCGTGGTTGGCTGGTTCACCGTCGGCGGAGTCCTGCTCACAAAAACATTGATCAGGCCGGCTCGGCCCATGGCCGCAACCCACCAGTCAAGGCCCGGCATCATGGCCTTCTCGACGCCCGTCGAGGTCATACGCCAAAGGCCAAGGAAATCCGTCTGTGCCGTGTAACTCATCGTCCAGGCCCTTCAATGTGGTGGCGGTCTTCGACCGGCCATAGCGGGTTAAGCGGAAGTTTGAACAGGAAGCCGCCGGATTGCAGCCCGAGTTGCAGGATCAACTCGCCGGCATTCGCCGTTACCGGAACCGGAACGGTGATCTCATCAAGCAGCCCCGTGTCGATCAATTGCAGCGGCGCAATATCTTGCTCGCGCGGCCCCTCGTCGACCAGCCCGACTGGCAGCACGCTGTCTGCGTTCTCAAGAGCGATTTTCAGACCAGGACCGTCGCCGTTCTCGGGCCAGCCGTACCAGTTTTTTGGGCCCCAAATCGTCGGCCACATGCCGTAATTGTTCCAGCCGCTCCACTGCAAGTAGTAGTCAGACACGACGCCAAGATCGTTCGTCGGCCGCGACGGCCCGAACCATTTGAGCCCGTACCGGTAGAGTGCCGGCACGACCCACAAATGGTGGCCCCACGCATGGATGCCGTTTATCTCGCGCTTCTCGTAAAGCTTCCACGTCACCACGTCGATGTAGAGGTCGCCCGCAACACCTGCTTGCTGGACCGGCGGTCCGTAACCACGCAAGATCGAACCGTACTGTTTTGCCATGAACCGCGCGGTTGTCGTCGATACGCTCGTGTCAAAGCCGCTCATGAGCCCGCCCCCACGTCACCAGACCGCGACACTTGAAGTTTCATCGAAACGCCGGTGCCGTCGACATTGTTGATGTTCAAAATTCGGAGCCGTATCCACCCGTCAATATTTATACGCCTGCCGGTCGCCACGACGAGGTTCTGCCATTGGTCAATGGGCCACGCCGAATGATCAGGCTGGCCGCCCATCGACTTGCATTCCAGCAACACTTGAACCTCGGGCGCCCACGGCATGCGGTGAACATCGCTGCGGGTTTCCGAGTGGAAAATTATCGAGGCGCGGCAAATATTCACCCCGACCCAATTGCCCTTGTTGACCGGGAGCCAATCCGTCGCGCCGTCAATGAAGTCGGCGTAAACCTCGTCGTACTGTCTGTTCGGGGCTCGATGGGTGCCCCCCGGTCGGTAAAACATGGGTCACTTCCCTTTTTTATGACCGCGCGCAACATGCTCGCGTTCATGACGAGCGTAATTCTCTTTGTGACTTCCGCCAATTTTTACGCTCTTCGGGGCTTCTTTTTTGCCCTCAGGCTTACACTTTGCCACGTTTCGCACTCCTTGTGAAAGCATTCGTCCCGCGCATGACAGTCGCCATGCCGTCACCCTCGCCGTAAGTCGCTTTCGCGAGCCGGCGGTTGCCGCCGCTAATGTCGCCCGTCGGGCCAGGATAGCGTTCGAGCTTGCCGCCCGGCATGCCGCTGTGGCCCGACCAAGTTGTGACCGGCGCCCGTAGGCTATCGCCGGGATTGTTTCCGAAGGCGTTGACGCCTTTGTACACGGTCATCTCGTTTTCGCTCCTCTTTCTGAGCCGGCAGTGTAACAGACAACATGAGTGGCTGGCCAGGATCGTTCGTGTAGCGGAACAACCCTGAGTGCCGCGCCAAAAAATACGTTTCCGGATCGGGTTTCTTCATTCGATGTGCCCCTTTGCTACGTCAATTTCCTTTGACCGCTTGTCCGTAGCAACGTACCCAAGCTCTTGGTGGATCATGTTGAGCGCAATCGTCAACGACCCTTGCCCGTATTTTTCGCGTACTTCCTTTTTCAGGATGTCGATCTGCTTCATCAGCCCGATCGCAAATTCGTTCAACTTCATCTGCGTCTCTTCCATTTGTCAAAAAACCCCAATGTTTCAGCCATCCGGAATGACATATAAACGACGCACATCAGCATGTAAAATGACGCCATTTCGGGCAGGTTTTGCCAGAACCAATCCGCAAGCCACACGAACACTGCGGTAACGGCGGCGTGGGTTGTCAGCATGGCATCATTTTTTCTTATCTGGGGGCTTTTTTCTAACCGGGCGGGAAAATCCGTCGGTTGCGTAGTAGGCCACAACTTGCTTCTTTGTGAACTTCCTTCCGCTTGGTGACCGGTAGTCATTTTTTCCTACCTTTTTGAATGGCATGTTAGGGCTTCCTTTTATTTTACATACTCAATAGTCACGTAACTTTCTGCAAAAGAAGTCATGTCGACTGTAGTAGTTAACCAAACATAAGTTGCATCTGTATATACGCTAATAGGCCACGTGTTCCCTAAGCTCCCGGGAGCATTTGGAATCGGTATGCAAATATAGCTAGTAGTTCTAAACGCATACCCATAAACCCTTAGTATTCTAAAAGTACCGCCTGGAAGTCCGTGAAGGCTACCTTTTATGGTATTATTTGGGAGCGCTCCCATACTAATTGTTTTACGGTACACTGGCCTCCCATCAATCCAATAATCCCCAGTTAATTGTTCCGCAGTAGAATAGTGAAATCCGCCCCCCGCCGGAGCCGCCGGAGCCGCCCAACCCGGAGTGCCGCCAGCACCAATAGAAAGCACCTCTCCCGCGTTCCCAGCAGCAAGCGACACCGTAGCGACGTTATTATTGGTTGTTACTTTCAGCGGGGGTACCGTGCTGATTGACAGCGGCTCTGGAGGAGGAGGAAGCGGGTTGGCAGGATCGGACACGTTGCCGGCCGCGAGCCATTCTTGGAAAGCGATAAAATCCCGATTGAGTGGATCGTACGTCCAACCCTCGCCGACATTCTCGCCGCATGGCACGCACGCGGCGACAAACTCGGCGTCGTAACAATCGGCCAGCTCAAAGCCATCGAGCGGCGTAACGATCTCGCGAACGACGCCATCGACGATGCGTGCGTATCTCTTTGTCATATTCACCACTCCACGATCACGACGCCGTTGCCGCCATTGCCGCCAGCGCCACCGAGAACACCGCCATTGGCGCCGCTGCCAGGGAACATCCCGGGGTATCCAGCGGTTGCGACCGCCGACAATGAAACGCCAGTTTGAGTCGTCCCGAACGATTGACCGCCCTGACCCATCGCCACGACGCCGGGCTGTAAGACCCACGCTGAATTGCCTTTTCTGCCCGACATACTAAATGACGCCCCCGCCGCCGGCGTGCCGCCAGCACCGCCATCCCCGGCCGTCGCGGTAGAGGTGCCAGCGCCGCCGTTGCCTCCTGCCACTGTCAGTGTGGCACCGAACGAACTCGATCCGCCGTTGCCGCCGTCAGTCGGGGTTGCCGTGCCGCCGGTGCCGCCGACACCGACCATCACGGCGATTTGCTGGCCTGGTGTCACCGCGACATTGCCAATCTCCGCGTAGGCACCGCCGCCTCCGCCACCACCACCGGAAGTGCTGGCGCTGCTGCTACCGCCGCCACCGCCGCCAGCACCCCAAATGCGCAGTTTGCGGATACTCGTCACGCCGGCCGGGACGGTGAAAGTGCTTGACGAATAAAATGTCTGCATCCCCACCGACTGGCGCAGCGGCAGCCACGATCCACCGGAGTTTTTATACTCCATCGCTCCGGCGTTATCGCGTATGCCGTAACCTACATCGCCAATATTTGCAGGCACGCCAAAATTAATATGGCGACCCGCACCCACCCCAAAATCACCAGCCAAATAATTCGGCGCGTTACCGCTAGCATAAAAATTCCAGCGCGGTTGCGCTACCTGGTTTGAAGTTACGTTAAGTTGGCTACGAACACCGTACCGGTTGGTAATTCCTGCATCGTAGTTCTGAATAACGTCAAGGCCGATGAAATTGGTGATCGTCGGCGCCTGCCCTGCCGCCACAGAAGGGCCAGAAGCGTGAAACTCGCGCCAATTTGACACAGCCGTTCCAGTCTTCGCATCCACGCCAGACGTGAATACGTTTAGATCGCCCTGCCCCGTCGTCCCGACACTGCCGCGTGAAATGACCGAATAAGTGACCGCGTTTTCGGCCATATAAATCGGCTTATTTATCTCAAGACCTTGCGTATTCGGAAGGCCGATTGCGCCAACATTTAGCGTGCCTTTATTATCTAGCCCCAACCGACTAACAGTAGCACCGCGATTAGCGTCATAAGCTGTTATGCCCCACTGAACCGGAACACCAGCAGAAGTAGGAGTGCCGCTAACTTGTACGTATTGACGCATGCTTTGTAGCCATGCGTCATTAAAAGCTCCGTAAAAATAAATATCACCTAAAATATCCCCATCAATGACATCAGCCATTGTGTTAATAGCACTACCACGAGATTTAGCAAAAACCAAATCCGGCCCGACAGTATCATTACCATAACGGTAGTTTCCGATGCCATTGCCAATGCCTGTAATTGAAAAAGCTTGAAAAACTCCTGTCACTCCAGGAATCGGAGAGATATCAGTAGTAATCTGATTAATCAGCCGGCCGCTAGAATTGACGTACCACGGAAGGATATTGGCCGCCGACCCGGGAGGACCGACCGGTCCGATATCGCCTTGGGGTCCCTGCAACCCTTGCGGCCCCTGTGGTCCTGCCGGTCCAGTCGCTCCGGGCTCGCCAGGAAGCCCCTGCAACC
>Ga0209628_10000079_pt1 | contig 49139 bp, 51 predicted proteins | sample TergutCu122P4_FD_187285 | JGI IMG/M metagenome (GOLD analysis project Ga0209628, IMG submission 187285) | Cubitermes ugandensis P4 segment gut microbial communities from Kakamega Forest, Kenya - Cu122 P4 (SPAdes) (version 2) | ecosystem: Host-associated > Arthropoda: Insects > Digestive system... | reverse complement strand
TTGCCATTTTACCCGACACTGGTGAAAGATACCTTAGCAATATGTTACTTACAAAATCAGGATAACTGAACTATTTTTTAGGTTTTTTTACGCTTTTTTTATATTTTACTCTTTTAACTATTAACTAGTAGTAAAAGAAGGAAAAGACTATGGAGCCAAAAGGTAACTTGTCTGTCTCTAAAAATTGTGCAGAATGCAAGAAAAAAAACATTGAAGAACACGATTGCTGGAATCCAGACAAAATGATTGAAGTACTCATGCAGAATCATCACCATAAAGATGAGGAAAAATGGGTTGAAAACGGTTTGCCTAGTCTTGTAGACCAAATAATAGGAAATTATCAAACATTTGGCGGGATGGACCATCTCGAAGGCAAAGATTTACCGTCTAAAAATGTTGTAATTGAAGTTTTAAATGACTTATTCTCAGTTCTTTACCCGGGGTATCTAGGCGGCTCTGAGATTAGTAAGGCTAACATAAAGTTTTGTTTAGGAACTAAATTAGCATCTATTTACGAACGGTTAGTCATTGAAGTTGAAAAGAGTCTCAAATATATATGTAGAAAAATTCGTGAGTGCCCACAAGACATTTGTCAAAAACGGGCTCACGTAGTTGTTAAGGAACTACTGGAAGAGCTACCGAAAATTCGCTCAACACTTAGCAGTGATATAGAAGCAGCATACAGCGGAGATCCAGCGGCAGTAAGCACTGATGAGGTTATACTAAGTTATCCATGTGTAATGGCAATAACAACTTATCGCATAGCACATGAACTGTACATACGCTGCGTACCATTAATACCAAGAATAATGAGCGAACACATGCACTCTTTAACAGGCATCGACATACACCCAGGAGCGAAAATTGGCAAAAGCTTCTTTATAGATCACGGTACAGGCGTTGTAATAGGTGAAACCGCAGAAATAGGCGAAAACGTGAAACTCTATCAGGGAGTAACCATAGGCGCTCTAAGTTTTCCTAAAGATGAAAAAGGCAACATAATAAAAGGACGTAAACGTCACCCAACTATTGGCAACAATGTCGTAATTTACAGCGGCGCAACCCTTCTAGGAGGAGACACTAACATAGGAGACAACGTTATAATCGGCGGCAACACATGGACCACCACATCAGTAGAAGCAGACACTAAAATTACAAGAAAGTGTTAACTAAGTAACGTATTTATGCTGGGGTGTGATTTAAAGTGTTGGGTTTATCATGTTTTGCACGAAGTGTGGCAGTGAAAGCGTCTACAAATCAGGGTTTGTTAAAGGTGAACAACGCTACAGATGTAAAAGGTGTGGCAGACAATTCGTACCCACAAGACACCACGGCAAAACCCAAACCGAAAAACTAACAGCCACACTCTTATACATAAACGGCCTATCCCTACGCACCATTGCACGATTAATGAGTGTAACAGCCACAGCCGTTCTAAAATGGGTCAAACAATACGCCCTTGAAAATTACGAAAAACCAAAACCCCAAACCAACACCACAGTGGTGATAGCGTTAGATGAGGTTTGGCATTATTTGCAGAGAAAAAAAACAAGCTTTGGATTTGGAAAGCACCTTGTCGCTCTACCCATCAGCTCCTTGACTGGGAATGTGGGAATCGCGATAGTCGGACTCTTCAGCGGATGCTTGGCAGGCTTCAGCGATGAAATGTGAAAGCGTACTTTGTTGATCATTGAGAAGCTTATGCAGAGTTAATTTTGAAAGATTTGTTGGTTCAAACAAAGGCGCAGACGCATGGGGTGGAGCGGGATAATTTTAGGCAGAGGCATTGGTTTGCACGGTTTCGTAGAAAGACGTGTGTTGTTTCTCGTTCGTTGCAAATGGTTGATTTGACCATGTCTTTGTATGCAAAGTTTTGGGTCAACGCCACATTCAACGCAACAACATTATTTAGTTAACACTCCCAAAATTTCTACTCGCATAACTAATGAAATCCCAGAAATTACTCATGTCGTTTACGATATAACACATAAACCACCAACAACCATTGAATGGGAATAAACATAAAATGACCAAATAGGTAATGTGAAAGACAACACAGAGCTATTGCTTGATTATAGCGTTGTATATTGCGGTAGCAATTATTTGTGCAACAGGCTCATTACCCCAGTTACCCGGAGCGTTTTCCGGATGTACGCCATCTGGAAAACAATCAGAATAATCAAGTAAAAGTGAATACACATCAATAACAGGCAAACTAGTTTTGTTTCCAACTTGTTTAATACCTGATAGAATAATCTGTTCAAAATATTCATGATCCAAGTGACCAAAGTTGTTACTGAAAATTGGCGGAGGTAATACTAGCCATATATCTGGATTATCGGGCAATTCCTGAAAAGCTTGTATCAATGTTATGTAGTCATCTACAAAAGTGCTACTGTATTGAGAAAGAATGGGTTGAGCATCATTTGTTCCAAGCATAATAATTACAATATGAGGTTTAAAATCTAAAACATCTTGAAACGCTAATGTATCCATATAAGGCGAGTGAGAAGCTAAAGTCACTGTGGTACCACCAACACCAAAATTATATAAAGAATAATTGCGACCAAGCTTACGCGCAAGTTGATATGTGTACTCAGTTCCCTCAGTAAGGCTATCACCGACACATGCGACCCGTATGCTTTTTTGACCGCTCTGCCCTATCATATAGGCTGTCCCTGCTAAAACAAACAAAATAAGCATACCCACTATAAATAATGCTAAAGCCGTTTTATTCAAATTAAAGTCCCACAATAACCTTCGTTTGAATTACACATCATTATGCCAATAAACAAAGATTTTAATAAATATTTTTTCACAAACAAACCTCAACTGACACACTATTAAGCAATCAAACTTTCAATTCAGAATTTTCAAACAAATATAACAGAAATATAAAAACGTGATAAACACAAAGCAACAAAATATCAACTTCTGTGAACAGCTCACTGTTAAACAGGAACCAAAAAACTCAACCGATAGTTTCAAGCATACATCACAACAATGAGAACCATTCAACTAAGTCTTAATAGACTTCTTGCAAAACTGTTCTTTTTTTTCAAAACTGTCAGTGTCGAAGAGTGGTTAAACCTTAAACTAAAACATTCTCTGCAATTACAATAACAACTCCAAACACTGTAACTACCTAGTTTTGCAAGAAGTCTAATGAACTTAAGTAGGGAAACTACTTCTGGTGATATAAGAAAGATAAACACAACAATAACACCACAATTTGCTAAAACATAAAAAGCCACATACCACATATCACATGTGTGCAAATAACTAAGTAACATACAACATACTACCTGCGACACGCAACAAGCAGATGGGCGATTTCAACATTAATTTTGACAATATGTATTTCTTATAAAAATACTTGTCTTCATATTGTTTATATAAAAATTTGCTCTATTATAATTATTACCAAGGTGTCAAATTTGAAGGCATTGATTTTAGCAGGCGGGTTTGCAACAAGGTTACGACCCTTAAGCTGCAGTAAACCAAAAACGCTCTTTCCAATAGTAAACAAACCATTACTACAATGGATTTTTGAAGAACTCGCTACAAACGACGTAAAAGAAGCTGTTTTAGCGGTTAACGCTTTGACGCAATTTCACATAAAACAACAAAAACCACCTAAATGCGGTTTAAAAATCAAATACTCAATTGATCCACCTAAAACACCTCTAGGAACAGCTGGCCCTATAAAAAACGCAGAAAAAACCGTTGGACACGATGAACCCTTTATTGTTTTAAACGGAGATATTCTCACCAATATTAACTATAAACAGTTATTTGATGCCCACTTAAAGTCGGGTGCGATAGCAACCATTGCATTATGCAAAGTTGATGATCCCTGTAGATATGGTGTTGCTGAATTGGACGGAAACCATATCAAAAATTTTATTGAAAAACCCTCTAAAGAACAGGCACCAACAAATTTGATTAATGCTGGAGTTTACATTCTAAGTCCAAAAGTGTTTGATTATATTCCTAAAGGTAAGTACTGTTCAATAGAGCGGGAAGTTTTTCCATTACTTGCAAAGGAACGTAAACTCTTCGGTCACATGGTTAACGGGTTATGGATGGATATTGGTAAACCTGAAGAGTATTTGTTAGCTAATAAGGTTATTCTTGACCGTTTAGCTGTGGCAGGTAAGCTTAAAACGTTAAAGAAGGCTAAAATTGAAATGCCTATAGCGGTAGACAAGCACGTCATTGTTGGTAAAAAAACTGTTATTGGTCCATATGCAATTTTGGGAAGAAACACTGTAATTGGTAATAATGTGCAGATTTGTAATTCTATAGTTTTTCCTGACGTGAAGATAGGTGATAACACTATAATAAATGGTGCAATAATAGGGGAGAGTGCAATTGTTGGTAAAAACGTTCGGGTTAATAATGGCTGCATTATTGCTGATCAAGTAAAAATCAAAGACAACGTTAACTTAATTGAAGACTATGCTATTTGTCCAGCTAAGGAAGTATCTGAAACTATTTTAAAAAGAAACATTATCTGTTAAGATTAAGTTGATTATTTATGAGTACATCAAAGAAACTTTTTGGCACAAACGGTGTGCGAGGACGTGTCAATGTTGAATTAACACCTGATATGGCAGTGAATATTGGTTTAGCTATTGGAACTTTTTTTGGAAGAAAGAATTTGCTTTTAGGTCATGATGCTAGGACCAGTGGTTCAATGTTGGCTAAAGCGGTAATTTCGGGTTTGACTGCGTCAGGTTGTAACGTGTATTTTGCTGGTATGGCACCGACACCGTCTTTGCAATTTGCTGTTAAGAATCATAAAATGGACGGAGGGATTATTGTCACTGCGTCTCATAATCCAGCGGAGTATAATGGTATTAAGGTTATCTGGAGAGATGGTGTAGAGACGTCACATGAACAGGAAATTGAAATTGAGAGGATTTATTTTGATAAAAATTTTAGTTTTGCTTCATGGGACAAGTTGGGGGAAGTAAAAGAGTTTTTGGGTATTAATGAGGAGTATATTTCTGCGATTAAAAATAGGGTAGATGTAGAGAAAATTTCCAAGAAGCATTTTCATGTGGTTATTGATGCAGCAAATAGTGTTGGCGGGTTGACTACTCCGTTTTTGATGCGTGAGTTAGGTTGTATGGTAACTAGTATAAACGCTAATATTGATGGAACATTTCCAGGCAGAGATCCCGAGCCGTCTCCAGAGAGTCTGGGTGAGTTAGCGGCAACGGTAAGGGCTATAGGGGCAGATGTAGGTGTGGCTTTTGACGGGGATGCTGATAGGTCAATTTTTGTTGATGAAAACGGTGAAGTCTATATGGGTGATAAGACTTTTGCGGTTATTTTGAAACAGTTTCTTTTGAAAAATAAAGGTGCAACTGTAGTCACACCTGTAAGTTCATCAACATTAATTAAAGATACTGCAGAAGCTTATGAGGGCAAAGTGGAGTGGACAAAGGTTGGTAGTGTAACTGTTTCGCATAAGATGCGGGAGGTTAATGCTATGTTAGGTGGTGAGGAAAATGGAGGAGTGTTTTATGGTCCTCATCAGACAGTTCGAGATGGTAGCATGACTACGGCGTTGCTTTTAGAGATAATGGCTAAAACGGGTAAGAAGCTTTCTGAGTTGGTTGCTGAGCAGCCGCAGTATTTTATTGAGAAAGGTAAAATTGAGTGTTCTAATGAGAAGAAGACAATGCTGCAGTCAAAAATTTATGAACAGGTTAAAAATGAAAATGTTAGTACTATAGATGGAGTAAAAATTTGGTTTAATAATCAGAGTGCTATTTTGATTAGGGCAAGTGGTACAGAGCCTGTTTTTAGACTATACGCTGAAGCGAAAGAAAAAGAAAAAGCATTAGAGCTAGTTGAGAAGTACAGTTTAATGTTAAAAGAGATCCTTCGAACTATTTGACATTTTATGTCATAACAAGAGAGGAAAAAGACGTATGCCATCTGTATTGAAGTTACAAGCACAAGATGTAGACAGCAAAGAGAAAACATCTCAGTATACTGTTTGTATAATTGGCTGTGGACAGAATGGATTACTTTATGCAGATGCTTTTGCTGAAGCAGGTTACAAGGTTATATGCAATGATGATAATCCAAGTTTGTTAAAGCGGTTAGCTAAAGTTAAAAATTGCAGCGCAGATTCTGAAGTTGAGTCACATTTGAAAAGGCACATTAACGCGGGTAATTTAACTATTTCAAGTGTACGACAGAATGCTGTTTCTGATAGTGACATAGTTGTTTTAGCTATAAATGCTAATTTAGATGTAAAAAATAAGGCGGATGTTTCGGAGCTAAGGGCTGCGTATAAGCAGGTTGGTGTGTCTTTAAAACAAGGTTCGCTTTTGGTTTATGGAGGCATAAGTAGCTTTGGTGCCACAGAATCCTTGTTAAAAGAGACCCTTGAGGATACTTCAGGATTAAAAGTAGGTAAAGATTTTCTTTTAGCATATAATCCTCTACAGTTTTCAAAAATATGTCCAATAAAATCGTTAAACAATGTAGAGTTAATTGTTGCTGCAACTGATTTACAGAGTTTAAACGTTGCAACTGTTGTTCTTAAAACATTAACATCTAAAGTTAAGCAGGCAAATCAAGTTAAACTTGCAGAGCTTGCGGTACTCTTCAAAATTGCACAGAATGATGCATATACTGCTTTAGCTAACGAGTTAGCGGTTTTTTGTGAAACTGTTGGAGTGGATTATTTTAAAGTTCAAGAGTTAATAAGTGATGAAGGTTGTTTGAGTTTTTACCCTACAATTGATGAAGAAGAAAAACGTAAAGGAACATATTTGCTTATTGAGAGCGCAGAAAATGTTAATGTTAATCTTCGATTATCAGCGTTTGGTAGACAAATAAATGAAGAAAGCGTAAAATGCGCAATCAATCTAACTCAGAAAGCTCTTCGCAGTTGTGATAAAAGTTTACGCAGAGCAAGAGTTGCCGTTATCGGGCCTGCTAATCAGCATACAGCAACGGATAGGTATGTAAAAGTGACAATTACTAAAGGTGCAAAAGTGGCATTGTATGATCCCTTACTTGTGAAAAAAGAAGCTGTGGAAGGATCCCCTGTTTTGAAGAAAAGTTTAAGTGAAACCGTGGAAAATGCGGATTGTCTTGTGTTTCTATCAAGTCAAAAACAGTTTGAACAGTTGAACCTTAAAAAAATTAAAACGCTTATGAAAAATCCGGCGATATTTGTAGATTTAGTAGGTATTGTGCAACCAGAAAGTGTGCAAACAGAAGGCTTCATATATTGTGGTATAGGAAGAGGGCTAGTGGATAAGTCTTGAATAAAACAGGTGTAGCAGTAATCGGAACAGGCTTTTGGGGAAGGAATCATTCTCGAATTTATAAAGAACTTGAAAATACGAATCTAGTCGCCGTCTGTGATGTTGACCCTGAACGTGCTAAAGTTATAGCAGAGCAGTATGGAGCAAAAGCTTACACTGACAGTTCATTAATGCTAAAAGATCCTGAAATTCAAGCAGTGAGTGTTTGCACATGGTCTATAAAGTTAGCAGAAGAAGCGTTAAAATGCCTACATGCAGGCAAACATGTACTTGTAGAAAAACCCATGGCAACAAATACACAACAAGCCCAAACATTACTAGACACCGCTGAAGAGAATGATCTGCATTTGTCTGTTGGCTTTTTAATGCGATTCATTCCTGGACTCCAACAGATAAAACAAGCTGTGGAGTCTAAGAAAATAGGCGATATGGTTTCTGCAACTGCAAAAAGAGTTACACAATGGCCTGAGAGAATTGGCGATGTAGGTATTGTAAAGGATACAGCGATTCACGATATCGATGTTATGCGATTTATTTCAGGCGAGGAACCTATTAGTGTTTATGCTAAAATGGGTAACATGCGCCATAAACAGTTTGAGGATTACGCTCAGATAATGTTGACCTATGAAAGCGGTAAAACAGCATTTATTGAATCTAACTGGTTAACACCATACAAAATTCGTTCCTTAAACGTAACAGGCAGCGAAGCTATCATGCGATTAGACTACAATAGCCAAGAATTATGGATAGAAAACGCCATTGAAACTATACAGCCAAGAAAGCCTTTCAAAGAGCCGTTAAAAGCAGAACTGGAACATTTTATAGAATGTGCTATAGAAAAGAAACCGTCTATGATATCAGGCAAAGATGGCTATAAAGCATTAGAGATTGCCTTAGCAGCTATGGAGGCCTCAGCTAAAAACACTGTAATAAAAATAAAATAAACAATAATCATGAAAAATACGTTAACCCTTCAAATTGAAAGGATTGCCATTTTTTACAATGTTTTCAGGAACTTGTTCTTTCCATTTTTTGAGAAATGTTAGATCTTCAGCGGCTTTGCGTAACTCGTCTGGAAGCATTTCTGGAATTTCATCACGAATTGGATACCAACGGTGACATTCTGGGCAGATAATTATTCCTTCAACAATTTCGTCTTTCTCTTCAAACACTAACAGTTCAAGAGGATGATGTTTGTCAAGTGGACATGCTAAAATTTCCATTAATGTACGTTTCATGTAAGTGCCACAAGAGTATAGTAAAACTTGTTTCTATAAAAACTTACTTGGCAAATTAGACACATAAATATCCAAAACTGTTTGATACCAAAAAGGACCAATACTTCGTATGACACGAGAAAAACCAATACGATAAGTTACACCCAAAACATCCAAACATTTAACGATTTTTTGACACGTCTTCTCAACGGGATCCTCATCTTTAGCAGCATGCTGAAAATCAAAATAATGAATACACCCACCAGACTGTTTTAAAGCTAATAACGCATATGGCAAGTATTCAAGTGCTAATTCAGGCAGAGGCAACAATACGCGATCAGCTACACCTCGCAATTGAGAGACAACAATATCTTTAGAGTCACCTAACAATGAAACAACACTATCAGAAACCTTGTTAAGTTGCACATTTTCCTGCATAAACTCATACGCTACGGGATTAATATCAATAGAATAAACCTTAACGTTAGGCGTTTTAGCTATTAAAATAGAGAAACAACCAACACCTGAAAACATGTTCACAACCACCTCGCCTGACGAGATAAGAGAAGATATTCGTTTATGCTCAAATAAAAGACGCGGAGAAATATAACAACGCTCAACATCAACTTTAAAATCGCAACCATGCTCTTTATAAACTGTAACAGTACGGTTTTCTCCTGCTAAAAATTTTAGTTGCCTAACCCTAAAATCACCACACACCGCACTTGTTTGCATAAAAACCGCTTTAACTCTACGAGAATAAATTCTCATTATTGCCTCTGCAGCCTTTTTAGCATCTTCCACACTATCAGCAGGTGTTTTAATAACAGCTATGTCACCTACAAGGTCATAAGAATTATAAATTTTAGCCGAACCCATGTTTGATACTCGCGTTTTTAATCCTCGTCGCATTTTTATTTCTTTATTCATTGGAAACGTTTAAAAGTAAAATGTTTTTCTTTGTAAGATAGGCGTTTCTAATGGAAAAATCAGAAATTGTTTATGAATGTATGCGTTGTGGAGCTCGTGTTCCATCTGAAGAGTTAAAGTTACGTGGTGGAGAAACAAAATGCATCATTTGCGGTTATCGCATTTTAAAGAAAGTGAAACCACCTGTAGTTAAAAGAGTTCAATCAAGATAAAATAAGGGAAACAAACTCAGCAACTATCAACCAATTTTTAACTAAAGATTAATTTTAATAATAGTCATCATCTTCACGGCGACTGAGTTTACGCAATGCTTTCCCTTTTATGTTGATATTATCAAATTTGGGTTCATCTTCAAAGAATTCATCAGGTTGTCGTTCAACAGTTTTTCGTTTTACAGTTTCTCCGCAGATTCCTTGTGATAGCAAACGACGTTTATAACATGTCGCATAAGTACATTTTATAACACTACAATATTCGTCGCCGTCTTTACACCAGACACCATCTCGTCGGAACCAAGCTACATTTTTACCACATTTAAAAGAAGGGCAAGATGGTGAACAAGATTTTGATTGAGCCAAATTTTACACCTCAAGTTGTTTTCAAAATCTAAAGAGTAAACATTTTTTTATTTTTTTATTGTAATTTTTATGTTCTCTTAGAAATAATATAAACTTTGTTGTAATTCCAGGCATAACCAACATCGCATTTTGAAAAAAGTAGAAAACATTATAAAAACATGCAGAGTATTTAGTGAGTTACATTTGGAAGTACCACAGTGGAACCAACAATTCCAGACTCACTTATACAAACATTAAAGAAACAAAAATATCACATCATAGGTAACCATTCAGCAGTTAAACGTTGCAAATGGCTATATGAATCATTAATAAATGGCAGAGTCTGCTACAAAGAAAAATTTTACGGCATAAAAAGCCACCAATGCTTACAAATGACCCCCTCACTACACTCTTGCACACAACAATGCCTCTTCTGCTGGCGCGCCCAAAGCGGCGATTTACAAACCAAATGGGACGAAACGAAACTACCTCCATTAAACCAACCCGAAGAAATCGTAAACGAAAGCATAAAAGCACAAGAAAAAATCCTCAGCGGATACAAAGGACACCCAAGAGTAGACCTACATAAATTAACCGAAGCCTATCAACCTAAAAATGTAGCAATAAGCTTAACAGGCGAACCAACACTTTACCCAAACATAAGCGAACTCATTAGAATATACCTACAAAAAAACTTCACAGTTTTTCTTGTAACCAATGGCACCCTACCCGACAAACTAATAAAACTAAACCAAGACCCAACACAACTATACATTTCCCTCTGCGCACCCAACAAACAAATTTTCAACAAAATTTGTCGCCCACTTATACCCAACGCCTGGGAACAACTAAACAATTCACTAGAGTTACTCCAAAGCTTCAAATGTAAAACTGCACTACGAATGACACTTGTTAAAAACCGCAACATGAACAACATTGACGAATACGCTAAACTAGTCAAAAAAGCCAATCCCACATTTATCGAAGCAAAAGCATACATGCATATTGGTTTTTCCAATTTACGCCTAAAATTCGATGACATGCCACAACTCGCAGAAGTCAAAACATTCTCAGAAGAACTAGCAAAAAAAACAGGATACAACATAATCAATGAATCAGCAGATAGCCGAGTAATGTTATTATCACAAAAACAACAATAACCATAAAACAATTCACCAAAAAACGTGCAACGTTTTCAATAGGTTACTTTTTACTAATTCTAACAAAATCTACCAGAAAATAATAGATATTCTAGTTCCACTAAAAATTTCAGATAACAACAGTAACTTCAGAACAGCAAACACGACTTCATTTTTAAAATAAATAAATAAGCAAATCGTCTTCTAATATTTAAGGTGAAAAAGTGACTATCCTTAAAGTGGTACTTGAAGAAATAAAGCAGGACTTAATGCGAAAAAGTCAGATCCGTGAGGACACACATGAGGACATGCGTAAAATAACTAGTTTATCCAAACGGGCAATACTTTTGATCCACCAAAAAAAACAGACTGAAGCAGAAAAAATGCTTAAAAATGCAACCGAAAAAATTGTCAACCTACAAAGTCTTGCTAAACAGTATCCTGACATTATCTACTGCGGCATGTTTAGTGAAGCTCTACAAGAATACGCGGAAGCAAATATTTTCTTAACATTAATAAAAGAAGACAAATTTGTCACTCCAGAAGAAATTAATGTCCCATCAATTGAATACACTCTTGGATTAGCAGACACCATCGGGGAATACAGACGTTTATCTCTTGATGCTCTGCGAGAAGGGGATGTGGAAAAAGGTGAAGAATACCTCAAGTTAATGGACGAAGTTTTTATCGAGCTACTCGCACTTGATGAAGCATACATGCTTGTACCAGGGTTAAGACGAAAAACAGATGTCGCAAGAAAAATTATTGAAATAACACGCGGCGACATAACACAAGAAGTAAGACGGAAAAACCTCGAAGACTACCTCAAACACTTCAAAACAACCCAAACTAAAGAAACAAAAAAACAACCTACAAAATAACAACAACCTAAAGCTGTCAGCACAAAAAGACTACACATGTTGTATAGAGATAGCGTTAAGAATAAACATAATATCTTTGATTGCTTAACATTTAGTAGTGTAAAAAGATGGCAACACAGGAAACAGAAGAGATAACATTTAGCGATTTTGAGAAACTGGACTTAAGAATTGGAAAAATATTGGAAGTAAACACAGTTCCAGAATCAAAAAAATTAATTAAAATTACAGTTGATTTTGGCACCGAGCAACGTCAAGCCGTAGCGGGAATACGCAGATACTACCCGCCTGAAACACTTGTCGGCAAAAAATGTGTGTTTCTACTAAACCTTCAACGCCGCATGTTAGCAGGTATTGAATCCCAATGTATGATTCTAGCCGCTGAAGACGAAACAGGAAACGTCTCAGTCCTACAACCTGAAAAAGACCTAACCGAAGGCAGCAAAATCAGATAATAGATTATCTAGAACCAACTACAAGACAAGAATAGATAAAAACTAGACATAACTTACGAAAACAAACTACACAATCACAGGAAAATGTTTCAACAGTTACTATTGGAACCAAAAATAGCAAATTAGGGTACATTTTTAACCTGTTTTATCTTTTTTATTGAAGTTTCATAACAAGTTACGAATATCAGATCACACAAGAGAGTTTGTTTAACATTGTAGAAGCTATCTAATTGTCTTTTTCCCGATTTTTAGGAGTGCATTTTTATGGGAAAAGTAAATTAGTTGTTATTTAGTAGTTGCGTTATTGTTAGTTGATTGTGGGAAGGTTGTGTTTGATGCCAGTTAATGAAGAAGCACTTATGTGGGTAGAAAAGTATCGTCCAAAAAGTCTTAATGATGTAGTGGATCAGCATAGTATTGTTGAAAGTCTTAAGGCGTTTATGCGAAATCCTAAGATTATGCCGCATTTAATGTTTGCCGGCATACCTGGTACAGGTAAAACTACAACGGCGTTATGTATTGCGTATGAATTATTTGGTATGAAGAATTGGAGAAATTTTACGTTAGAGCTTAATGCTTCAGATGAGAGAGGAATAGACACTGTTCGTGAGCGAGTTAAAGATTTTTCACGTTATAGCAGAGGTACATTTGGTGATGTGCCTTTTTCATTAATTATTTTAGATGAGTGCGATCAAATGACCGGGCCTGCGCAAACAGCTCTTAGGCGTATCATGGAGACTAGTAGTCGTACTGCAAGATTTATTTTAATTTGTAATCAATCAAGTAAAATAATTGAGCCTATACAGAGCAGATGTGCAATTTTCCGTTTTTCCCGTCTTGACAGAGTGGCTATGGTAGAGCATTTAAAGGAGATAGCGAAAAAAGAAAACGTAAACATTTCTGCTGAAGCTGTTGAAAGAATTGTAGACTACAGTGAAGGCGATTTGCGACATGCTATAAACGCGTTGCAAACAGCGGCAGCTTACAAAGAAGACGGAGTAGTAGATGAGAAAGTTGTTTCTCAAGTTATAGGTGAGGCTAGTCCTAAGCAGGTGCAGCTCATGCTTAACAAAGCTGTAAACGGCGACTTTATAGAAGCTCGTCGAGTCATGTATGACATCATAGGTACCTATGGGTTTACTGGTGCAGAAATTATTCGTCAAATGCAAAAAGAACTCTTCAAAATAAGCTATATAACACCTGAACAAAAAGCTGAACTTAGTAACATTCTAGGCGAATATGACTATCGTTTAACACAGGGGGCTAATAGTGATTTGCAGTTGAGTGCGCTTTTAGCTCAATTTGCTAAAGTAAGTATAACTTTAGGGGAAAGTAGTTGAAAAACGATTTGTGGGTCGAAAAATATCGACCAACAACAATCAAAGACGTTATAGGTAATGACGAAGCAAAAACACTATTTACTGACTGGATACAAAATAAACGTCCTACAAAAAAAGCAGTATTACTCTATGGTCCACCTGGTGTGGGTAAAACAACTCTGGTTAACGCGGCTGCTAAAGATTTCAATTTCAGAATTATAGAGATGAATGCTAGTGATACACGGTCAGAAAAGGCAGTAAATCGTATAGCAGCACCAGCAACATCATTTACAGGCTTAGACAAGTTTTCCAGTGAAATCAAAGGTAACATGTTGTTTTTAGATGAAGTTGACGGTATTGCAGGCAATGAGGATCGCGGTGGAGTTAATGCTATTATAAAAATTATAGAAAACACACGCACACCCATCATTATGGCTGCTAATGATCCTGACCTTGAAAAACTGCGTCCGCTTAAAAAAGTTTGTCTAGTTATCAAGTTTCAACAAACTCGCATCCCCCTTATTATAATGGCACTCAAGAAAATATGTGAACAAGAACAAGTTACATACGAGTTTAATGCTCTTGAAAGAATTGCGCTAAACAGTCAGGGCGATGTACGATCCGCAATTAATGATTTGCAGGGGTTATGTGAAGAAGGAAAAATTTTGACTCTGCAAGACACGTTAGCATTAGGATTAAGAAATAAAAGCACCAATTTGGATGAAACGTTAAGGGGCTATTTTGCGGCAAGCAATACGACTGAAGCTGCCAGCATTCTTAATTCTTCAGAGGTTGAATATGATGACTTGTTAATGGCTATAGGCGATAACATACCTCGACGTTACACTGATCTTATTGAATTGGCAAAAGCATATGATTACCTATCACAAGCAGACGTTTTCAGAGGAAGAATAGGAACAGAAAACTGGCACCTAATCAAATACTTATACAATAACCTCGCTCAAGTTGCAACAGTTAATCCTAAATCGTATAAACACTTTGAATTTATTACACCTCCACCAATTAGAATTATTACATTATTTTGGACTAAAACCAAACGCGCCATGCTAGCCAACATCTGCGTCAAAATAGGCCATCAATGTCATGTTAGTAAATACGAAGCAAAAATGATCCATATACCCTACATTAGACTAATGTTACAACAAAAAAAGAAAGCAATTCCTCTAATTAACTGGTTAAAGCTTACACCTGAAGAAGTAACATTTCTAACAAGTATGAAAATGTTTTAGGAGCAAAAAATATGGTAATGTTAAACAAGAATGGCTTTAAACTTCCGCGCGTTGAGAAAGAAAAATTCACCCTACTTATGCGTTTAGGATTAGAATACGACGGACAAAAAATGCTATTTCGTATAAAACATTACAACAACATCAGTCAACTTCAAAACGTTTTAAAAGACATACTAAAAACAGAAATTGCGTTCACCCAAACTTGCACCATATGCAACACAGACTTTGGATGTAGCACCTGTAAATACACAAAAGACTGCCCTACAAAAGATCAACCATTTAGCTGTATATGCAACCAATGCCTACGACCAAAAAAAATCATGCAACAACAACTGTTAGTATAGCAACAGCACTTTTTTAAAAAAATGTTTTGTAACACCAAGATAAATACTAAACAGAAGCTGTGTTAAAAAAACGTTAATATTATGTTAGAACGCTCGATTAAACACTAAAGTTGTTAAAGGCATTCTATTGTTTTTTTGGAAAACTTCTTTAAAGCCACTTTCAGTATTACTTGTTAGTTCCTAAAGGCAAACAGGGTGAGAGGGAAAAATTGTGCCTACAAATATTGGTGTATTAGACTTTTGCTACGAGAACTCACTTATTAGTGTTGTAGCTAATCGTAATTTTGCTGAAATGAAACTGGCGGGTCTAAATGTAGGTCCTTTTGATGAGGGAAATGAGTATCAGGTTTACTATTGGATAGCTAAAGAACTACAAGCCGCAGGTATTGTACACATAAGAGAAGAAGAACTCCTGGATGGGAGTAAACTCTACAAAGCACAATGGAAAGAAGGCGTTCAAATTCCAGGAATGATTTCAGAGTTGCCACAAAATTTCTACCCAAAACTACGCAGGTACCTAATTTTTGCTGAAGCTGAAGCAGTTCAACCTGAAAAAATTCAAGAATATCATAAAGTTAAAGCGTTAGCAAAAGACATAATCAACTCACGGCTTAAAAAAATTATTTCATTATCTTCAGCATCTGCCCAAAGTGATCAGGTACTAAAAAAATTGACTGCTGAAGAAAAAATTATATATGAACAACTTGTGGAAATAATTTCCACTTGGAAAAACCAAATTCTTCAAAAACAAGAAAAATAAAGTTAGGCGAATTAGATGGCTAAAGACATAGAACCACAAGTTGATCCACAACAACGGTTTTTAGAATTTTTCAAAATTTTCAAAGTCGACTCACAAAAAGATCAAAAAGAAAAATACAGAGCCAAACTTGGTCAGTTAGCCATTACTGGAAAAACTAGCATTACAATAAATTTTGACGAAATTTACAGTTTTGACCAATCCTTAGCTGAGCAGTTACTCAATAAACCAGAAGAATATCTAGAACACGCAAGTAAAGCTGCATATGAACAGTTAAGAATTGAAGATGAAGAGTATGCCGGAAAAATCGACAAAATTATTGTACGAGTTGCCAAACTTTTAGGCAAAGAAACACTACGCAAAATCGGCTCTAAAAACATGGGCAAATTAATTCTTGTCGAAGGCATAGTCGTCCGTGCCACACCAGTCCGCCCAATGGTTCTACAAGCAGCATATAAATGCAAACGCTGTAACACAGCAATGAAAATTGAGCAAACGGGCCAATTTCTTAAAGCCCCCGCAATATGTATGGGTATCGACTGCGGTAAAGACGGCCCATTTGAATTTATTCAAGAAGAATCCACATTTATAGATTCACAAGATCTAAGATTACAGGAGAAACCAGAAGATTTACCACCGGGACAGTTACCTAGGGTTTTAGCAGTTAAATTAGTTGGAGATGAAATAGTAGACCAAGCACGTCCAGGAGATCATGTTTCTATAGTAGGTATAGTGCGAGCTCATGCACCATCACTAGTTGGTATGGGAAAACTTCGCACATTTATATTACAATTAGAAGCTAATTCTGTTGAACTCTTAGGTAAAGAGCCTGAAACTTCACCTCCCTCACCTGAAGAAGAAGCAAAAATAGTAGAACTATCACGAGACCCTCTAGTTCATAAAAAAATCATCAGTAGCATCGCGCCCTCTATTTTTGGCAATGAGCATCTTAAAGAAGCCATCATGTACCTGCTTTTCGGAGGCGTATCAAGAACACTATCAGACATGACCGTAAGAGGAGAAATGAACGCGTTAATCATAGGTGACCCAGGTACTGCTAAATCACAAATGCTTCAATATGTTTCTCGTATCGCCCCAAGAGGCTTATACACCTCAGGCAGAGGCACCACCGCCGCCGGCCTAACAGCAGCAGTTGTCCGCGAAAAAGGCGGTTCCATGTCACTTGAAGCAGGCGCACTTGTCTTAGCAGACAAAGGCATAGCCTGTATCGACGAAATGGACAAAATGCGTCCCGAAGACCGAGTCGCCATACACGAAGCAATGGAACAACATACAGTATCCGTCGCTAAAGGCGGTATTGTAGCAACCCTTAATGCAAGAACATCCGTCCTAGCAGCAGCTAACCCCTCACTTGGCAGATATGAACCCAACCGCACAGTAGCAGAAAACATTTCCCTACCCGTCACTATACTATCACGTTTTGACCTAATTTTCGTACTCCGTGACATACCAAACAAAGACATAGACAGCAGAATGTCAGAACACATATTAGAAATTCACAGACGTGGCATAAGCCCAGTTGAAGCACAAGTTAACACAGAACTCCTACGCAAATATGTCGGCTACGCCAAAAGCGTATACCCAGCACTAAGTCCAGAAGCACTAAAACGTCTTAAAGAATTCTACTTAGCCATGCGCAACGCAAGCGAAACAGAAGGCTCCCCCGTAGCCATAACCACACGCCAACTCGAATCACTAGTCAGATGTGCAGAAGCCCGAGCCCGCGTAGCACTACGCAGAGAAGTAACCGCAGAAGACGCAGAAGCAGCAATTTCAATCATGAAAAAATCACTCGAAGAAGTAGGTATCGACATGTCCAGCTTCAAAGTCGACATAGACATAATCATGACCGGCAGACCAAAAAGCCTCAGAGACCGCTTCCACATAGTACTATCAGTACTCATAGACATGGAAAAACAAACAGGCATAGTCGAAAGAGACACACTCGTCAACGAAATGGAAAACACACACAAAATCCCAAGAAACGAAACAGAACGCATGATAAGCCAACTCCTCCGTGAAGGCACCATATACGAACCACGAGAAGGCTTCCTAAAAAAAACCTAACCAAACAGTTACCAACCAGACCCACAAAAAATATTTGCACATCAAACAATCAAACAATAAAAACATCCCCTCCCTACTAACTTAGCTAATATAAAAGGCAGCCTCCGAAAACCCCATTTTAGAAAAACAAACAACATAGTTACACGATTTTTCAACATGTCATTTTTGGAAAAATATAGGTTTTCGGAGGTTGCCAAAAATCCAACAATTCCCCACAACAAATAATACAGATATTTGGTGAAATACAAAGCATTAAAAAATTAGTAAAAAATAATTTAAGAAAAATGTTAAGATATGTATGTTGTTTTCTTTTCGTCTTGTTTCTTTGTTTCTTCTACCTGTAAGACACGTTTTTCTTCGATTGCTTGTAGTCGGGTAACCATTGTTTCTGCTCGAGAAATTTCCTCGTTTAACCCGTTTAACTCAACATCAAAGTTGAAGGTGTTTTTTAAAATTTCAAGTACGCTTTTTGCTGCTAACGGATCAGGCATGTAACCGCATGTTTCACCTAAAAGACAAAGAGCGTTAATTTTTTTAAATTTTGATAATCCTAAAATTAAACCGGCTGTTCCAACTATGGGGCTGCCAGAATGACTTAAGAATGCGCCTGCCTTAACGGTTTTATCTATAACATCTGTGCTAGTTGCGGCAACAAAAACCTGTGGTTTGTCTTTTGCCTCCATGCGATAACCACCAATTGTTGCGATTGTATGTACATGGTTTTTTTCTGCATAATCTAACATACGAGCGGCAATTTCATATTGACCTTCAATAGTTTGTGATTGACTATCACCGTTAAATAGGATAAGATCGTTTGAGTTTTCTTTAGGATTTTTCCAGTAGTAAAAGGTTCCGCGCAGTAAGCGTACGTTGCCTTTTTTGTTAACTAATACAAAGTAAGGAAAATGTGGTGAGTATAGGTAAGCAATTTTTTTTGCTTGTAACTGTTTAATTAAGTAGCGAATGGCGATTTTTCCGACTAACCCTAATCCGGGGAGGCCTTCAATTAGCACGGGGTTGTTAGGTTGTATTTGCTGAAGCTCTTTTATGTATGTTTCTTTCATTGTTTTTCGCTACCTTTTTTCATTGCCATACGATATTTCAGGTATTTGTCGTCAGGTGAAAATTTTGCTGGATGAGAAATTTTTACGGTGCCATTGCATTTAGGGCATGCAACCTTGTTTAAAGTGTAAGTATTACAGTCAGCACATTTTCGTAGTTGCCAAACCAAGACTATTTTTCCCTTCTAAAAGTACCTTGACCACCGGCTTTAGTAATTTTTGACACGACATTTTGAGCAGCTTCTTGAAAAACTTCTTCAGCTTTCTTATAGTTCTCTGCACGTGCTTCGATGCTGTATTTTGGTGCTGCAATAACATAGAATTTTACAGACGCATCAGAAATTTTTTTTGCCTGCACTGCTGCGAAGGCTTCCTTGATTACTTTTACACCGTTTGGTTTCATGCATTTAATCTCAAGTATGCCTTTTACTTTAACCATCTTTACATGAATACGATCTTCGCCAACTTCAGCGAATGCAACGGCAATGTTTTCGGGAACACCAATTTTTGTTAATGTTTCAGGACCTTCCTTTACTGCTTTCTCGAACCCTTCGTATATACCGAATTTTTCGTCAATTTTTTCGCCAGCTTGCTGGTAGAGTTCATCAACAGTTAAATTAACTTTTGTTGCAACTTCACGGAAAAGAGTTTCGCCTTTTCGTTCTTTTTTCCATGACATAATTTTTTCTATACGTTCACGTTTAGTAACCCGACGCAGAGACAAGTCAATATGTCCTTTTTCAGAGTCGACACGTAAAACTTTGAGGACAACTTTTTGTCCTTCACGTACAAAATCGCGGATGTTGCGAATCCATGAAGAAGAAATTTCTGAAACGTGAAGTAAACCACGTTTACCAAATTCATCAAGTTTCGCGTAAGAACCATAATCAGTTACAGACTCTATAGTAGCAATCACTAAATCGCCATGCTCTGGCCACTCTGGCTTACGCTCCACCATGTACAATAACCCTCCTATTTATTTACTCTAACGATGAGAGAATTTCGCCGTTAATTTTTGCTTTTCCACCTGCGGGAGTAGCTAAAATTTCATTACATACGTTACAGGTAACTTTGTTTGTTGCATGACTGAACACTAACTGCTCATTTCCACATTTCAAACATTTAACACGTAAAAAATTGCTACTCGGTTTGGGGATAAGTTTATTCCATTCTGACATAACATTAACTCCAACATGTTTAAACTAGGGCTAACTTCCTTAGTCTTATTCCATCTTTATGACGCATATAACTGCATTTTTTGCATTTTAAACGTAAAGTTTGTTTCTTAGTTGTTTTAGCAAATTCATGTTGCAAAGGATACTTTTGTCCACCATATCCTCTCTTTTCTCGAGCGTGGGCACGTTCACCAACCGCTAGAGCTCTACGTTTACCAGCCTTATATAGAGATACAGTATGAGCTTCATGAGCTTTACATTTTGGACAGTAAGTCTTAACTTCTTTAGGAACGTTCACTTTGTTCACTACCAGCTTTAGCTTTCCATAGAAAGAACGCCCCCCATTCTTATACTTTTTCACTTTTAAAATTAAATATCCTATCCAAAAAATAACTATCCATTATTTTAAACATAAGCCAACATAGATATTCATTAATAAAACCTAATAATAGGTAAAAAATAAAAGTTCATCAACAAAATTTTTAGGTAACATCAACTATTACTGCCAAATTTTGTTTTACAAGAATTTTAGCGTTTTGAACAGGTAACGATGCTATGTCTTCAGCACTAAACGGTCCATAAGGTTTCATATCAGCACCCATGATTTGAGGAATATCTTTAGAAAAACGTAACGCAATACGTTTACGTGTTTCCTTACGAGAATGTCGCGTTTGTCCTTGAAGCAAACTTTTAGCAAACTTGTGATAAGCTTCAGTGAAAGGAACAAAACTCTCAAAAAGCTGAACCTCCTCAAACGCTAATAAATCCGTTGAAAGCTTCTGCGTTTGAGTTGTAAACTTTACCAATTTTTTATACCTCGCCCACAACAACTCCCCAAGCATATGCTTAACATTAACAACCTCCTTATCAAGCAATGTTGTTTTAAGAGTCTTGTTATCAATTAAACTATTTTCTTCTTTTATTTTACGAAGATACCGAGTAACACCTTCATAAAAATCACGGGGCAAAACACCAAGTGTAGATTCAGTTATCTCACGTTTCCAAGCTTGATATAGTTCATCATACATTAATCGGCCACCTCAGCGCGACCCTTTAAGATAAGCATAACTGCAACAGCAGTAGGTAATATAACTTTAACATTTTTATACGGCCCCCATACTGCTCCACCCAACTTAAACTCAGGCACATCAGAAACCAACACTTTAAATGAACCCTTTTTAAAAGCTACGGCTTGAGTTAACGGATCGAAAGTATCAAGTTGACGTACAGGAAACTCCATTTTAAGCAAACCCGTTTTACCATGCAAAGTACCATTCATCCGAATTAACCTATGTATATCTGTAGTTACAACTGTATCAATGTTTGCCGACTCCAAACCTTTAACTTGCTCAGCCAACTTGACCCATGTTGCCACACTAACACCTGAAATACTATCCCACCTACCACCCTTAATAGCACGATTAATGATAGCATCTTTATTTTTAAATAAATTATTATTTTTTAACCCACTCTTTTTCATATCTTCAGCTGTTATCGTTGTCAAAAATTTTTCCATACCTACTTTTAAACGACGATTCCAACCATAATCGTGTAAACTAAAATTTTTTGTGCTAGCAACTCGTCTTCTACCTTTTGCATTGTTTTCTTTTGCATACCTATCAAATACAGATAAACCAAGTCCAGTTATGTAATCAACTATTTCTTTTCTAGATAAAGCATCAAGCGAACGCACGGCCTCATCTTCCACATGCACGTGGTAACCACGGTGTCCAGAAAAAAAGACACGCAATTCGCTATCAGCAAAACCAAAGTCTTTTGTTAACATATCAATTAATTTGGCTGTTTCTATACGTGTTGATTCAATACAAGAATCACATACCCAAGTTTTTGCTGAAAATTTATCACTTCCACAAATTGGACACTCTTCAGGAGTTATTCCTTTACCGCTAAATTCACATTTTTTGCATATCCATTCATCATGAATTTTATCACATGACGTAGGAATATGATCAGCATCTATATCAAAAACAAGATCAGACCCAAACCAACCTTTTTTATCCATTTCAAGATCAGGTTTTTCATAATAAGCACAAGAATGATAAACATCGGAAAACGCATTTCTAGCTAAAATTTTTTGAAATTCTGTCATATCTTCAAAACGTTTGTGACGAACCATAAAGCGTTCTTTAAACATTAAGTAAGCAAATTCACGTTGTTCAAAACTTGTTGGTGACGGAATTACTGTTGAGGGATTATTATAAAACTCTTGGAATTTGGAATAAACAAAATCCCTCGAAGACACAAACATCACTTGATATATTACACCTTATTTCTCTAATTTAACCCTTAACTATAAAAGCACCATTTTTAGGCGTAGAGTAATCACAAACAAAACACATAAACAGAACACGCCTCTTGAAAAACAAAAATAGACTTCTTGCAAAACTAAGTAGTTAGTGTTTTGAGCTGTTACTATAATTGCGGAGAATGTTTTAGTTTAAGGTTTAACCACTCTTCGACACCGACAGTTTTGAAAAAAAGCACAGTTTTGCAAGAAGTCTAATGTTATAAAAAATTATGACAAACTTTTAGTTGTTTGATCAATTTCATCAGATTGATTTTGTCGGGACATTTCTGCTTTAATTTTATAATATTTTAACGGATGATAAATACGCTTACATAAGTCATCACGGTTTTTACAAACATTATGAGTTTGAAGAATAGAACATTGAGGACAGGTATATTTTGTTCCTGAACCACGTGTACCAGCAATATGCTCAACTTGATAGCGAGTAAGACGTTCATTAAAATCAGAAAAAGATTTAAAAAGTTCAGTTACAGACTCAGGACTCATACCAATATTAACTAGAAAAGCAGTTAATGCAAACCGGCCCATATGAGGCAAATGATGATTTTTTGATGCAGCATTATAAAGTATATTAATGCAAGGCGGAAAAGCTCCCTGAACAACTACCTTTGGAAAATCCGTTTCCGTCTGTCCAATATGCTCTGATGCAATAACCTTGAGTTTATCTGCCAACTCAGAAATTTCAAGAGGATACTTATTAATAGCAACCGTAGCAAACCGCTTCTCAATTCGTCGTTTTATTTCCTCCTGAAGCAAACGAACAACCTCACGCTTGTTAAGATACACATTCCCCTCAGAAAGTTTACTGTTTATCAATTTCCATTTAGCATCATGGAGATTACTAGCATTTTGCAAAAAATCACTAAAATACAAAACAAAGTCAAATACACTATCAGACGATGCAAAAGTGACTCTCCAGCCAAAATCAAGAGCAACTTTAAGAACAAAATCTTTCGACTCTAAATTTAACTCACTTGACGCGTATTTAGCCTCAGCTAACGCATACCGTTTTTTTATAAGAGAATTATCAGTCGCAGAAACGAGCATTATCGCAACCGGAAAAGAAAGAAGTTCTTTCTGCAGATCTTTAACGTAGTACTTGATCCCCTGCACATTAGTCAAAGGTCTAACCGTAAGATTAACTATCGCAGAGGTTACACGCTCCATAGCTCTATCCAAAATTTGAGACATACCAGGACTAAATAAATCCTCAATTTGCAAATTTAAAGGAGAAAGATATCTCGCAGTTTCCTTCAAAAAGGGATATTTAGCTAAATCACTCTTCGTGAAAACTGTGTCAACCGACAAAGTCTTAGCCATCATTAGTCTGTTTCTATTCTAGGTGCCAAGAAGAACGTTAATTTACCGTCCTTGATTTGCTGAAAGTCAATATGCACAGGCATATCACTTGAAAACTCTATTATTGCAATATCTGAAGTTGCTGAAGCGGCTTTGATAATTTCAGAAAGATAGCTTAGACTAAAAGTTGCTTTAGAGGGTTCTTTAACTTCCAAATCAAGAAGCGCATCACTACCTTTTTGCAAAGTAATGGTAGCACCCATCAGATCACCTGTTGCACTTAGAACTAACTTTTCAGAATCTGCTTCTATTCGCACATGGTCACTGACCAATTGAGCATCTTCAATAGCTTGACTCAAACCATTGGTGGTGCTTTTTGCTTTAACATTAAAAGTGATTTTAGGAATAGGAACCTCTTCCTCAGACGCTTCAAGGGTAGGCATTGTAAAGTTTCGAGCATATTTACCTGTTATCTTAACTTGCAAACGCCCAGTTTTATCGTCAAGAAAAAGTTCAACAGCTTCATCTCGACCAGCGCGTTTGAGAAGTTTGAGAAGCTCACTTATGTTTATGCACATTTTTGTTGAACCAGTACAATCGTATTCTTCAAAAATGGTTTTTGGCCATGCAAAATCTATCATTGCCACACGTGACGGATCCATAGCACGCAACTTTAAACCTTCAGCGTCAATTTTAAAAGTTGCCTCATCTACTAATATTGAAATCGCAGTAGCCATATCTCGTAAGAGTTTAGCGTCAGATACTTTAAGCTTAAACACAGTTCTCTACCTCATCTAATGCACATATGGTTAATTACAACTATTATGCTTATCGTTGTTCCTATAAATAAACTTTCTAAAGCCCTTGATGAATTCTGTTGAGAAGAAGAAAACTAAAAAGTTACCTATACACAAGAATAGAATGTTAAAAAATAAGTTAACTGTATTCTCTATATGTATAACTGCATTTTGTACAACGTAGGAACTGTGTTGAAGACTCATCCGCGCCACGGGTCTGTACTTGCCATACGTAAGCAGTATTGTTTCCACATTTAGGGCATTCTACTCTAACCGTTGGCAACGTATTTAATTTCTGTTCTTCCTTACCGATTACAGCTACAAACTGTTGTGGACTATGCTGAATAATTTTTGTGACTTTAGGCTCAATTGTTACATCAGCTTCAGTTTTCTTATATCCGCATTTTTGGCAAGCAAGAACCAAAGAAACTTTTTTACCAGTTTTTGATTTTTTGGGCTCAAGGCGACCGCCACATTTAGGACAAAATTCCATGCAGAATTCCCTCATCCATTTTTGATTTTCTTATCTTTATTGCTTTTAAATGTTTTCTAAATTTTCAATTATAAAAATAGTCCCTACATAGTATAAGATACTTTTCATAAAATATTTCTCGGTATTATCACTTACCTCGGCAGGTCATTAATTCTAAAAAATCATTTACAATATTATCTACCACAAAAAATGGCATTTTATGTAAAAAGTTGAAAGAAGGTTGACTAAACCTTCAAGGCTTTTTCAAGTGCTTTGATGAATTCGTCATTATCTGCAATAGCCTTTTTAGCTGCAGTAAGTAACGTATTTTGAGGTTTTGATTTACCTTTCACCCGAACATAAATAATTGGGCTTGAGGCCAAAGGATGTGGAACATCATAACCAGCTAAATCAACGTTTTCATCTAATAGAAGTTTTTTCTGTAACAAGTTACAGATACCATGATCTGCGCCTATAATCTCAATTTTTAGTTCACGTTCGGTTTTATTTAATACATTAATTTTCATTTACTATCTTCCTCTTATAATGGTTCAGTACCATAGTCAATGGCGGTTTTACGTTTTTCAATGTTACCACATTTAGGGCAACGAAGGTCATAATTATTAAGATGCGTAAGAGTACTACAACGAGAACAGAAAGCATACAATACGCCTAAATTTTTATCCTGAGTTGCTAAATGACAAACTTGATTCTTTTCGCTGATGACTTTTGCACGTATAATATCGCCAGACTTGCAGACTTCATTCATAGAGGTAATGTAGCGATCAGAAACGTCAGATATATGAAGCACCCCGCCAAAAACGCCGCTGATTTTTTTACTACCAATTTTAAAAATTTTAACCAATGCATTATCTGATTGTGCGTTTCCAACTTGACCAAGAACTATTGTACCAACTTTTGGAGTTATAGGACTTTTAGCTAAGGGGTAAACGGAAACGCGTTTATTAAGAAGATCCATTAATGCATGCCCGACAATTTTCGAGTAGATAATACTGTCTTTAACATAAGTTCCTGAATCAGGAATAAACTCTTCAATAACACCTAAACGTTCTCCCGGTAAAACTATATGACCACTTTTTTGTTCCGGCTGTTTTAAACTCATCGTAATTTTCTCTCTTTAACTTATTATTACTTTAATAACCTATAAACTATAATCACGGATTATTAAATATCATATGCTAAAATTCTGTGCTATGCAATAAACCTTTTGATTTAGTAAAGAAAAACCGTCTAAAACTAAAGAAACTACTTATAAAAAACCACTCTCAATAACATAAAGATCAACCACAAAAGCATGACTTACCTTTTTGTGGAAATCAAACATTTTAGGGATCGTCATAAGCATCGCATAAACTGCTCTGACCACACCACCATGCTGTTCAATAAATCGTTTTAAAAAAACTGACGGCTGAACCTCAAATAAACCTGTCCCAGAGGATTTAAGCATACTAATTAATCGTTTATCAATCTGGGGATGACTGTGCAAAGAATATATCATTTTACCAGATGCTAAAGCTTTAACTAGAAAAGCCCTGTCAGCATTACGAGTTTGAACACCAAAAGGAGGATTTTGCAAAACTGTATCAAAACAACAGCAGAAATTAACAGCAGAAATATCTCCGTTAACCCAAACAGTATTAGCTGTTAAACCAATATTTCGCGAATTTGTAGTAGCAATTTTTAAGGCAGTTTTATCGATATCAACACCTAAAACAGTTTTTGCACCAAGAAAAGCCGCACCTAAGCTAAGCCTGCCTGTACCACAACCCAAATCCAAAACACACTTTCCCATTACATCATTATTTGTATATGCAGCAATGTAGAGCATAGTTGCAGCGATACTCTCAGAAGTAGTATACTGTTCAAGAGCAACTTTAGGTGCTGGATTAACCTGCACCGTTGAAAGAAACCGTTCAAGATCTAATTTTCGAACAAGCCTTTTTTGAGCATAGTCTGCCATGAAGCCTCGCCAATTGTAATCATAAACTCGTTAATTGTTAATAGGGGCTTCGCAAATTTTTCTGGTGCATCAATGGAAATCCTTGGACAAGCTGTATTCACATATGCATCAATTGTTGGAAAGTCAAGAAGAGCATCAGGGGTTACTTCACGTATCGCAATAAGATAAGCAGTTTTTCCGTGTTTTTCAATTAACTCTTTAACTTTTAAGGCATCTTCTAACCGTTTTTGCCCAAGTTTTAAACCGATGATTACTCCTATATTTTTGGCGTTTTTTGCCTGCTCAATACATGCCCACTGTTGCTTTAGAATTTTCTGTGTATCCTCATTAACTGAGAACACACGGTTATCATAAGGATCAACGACAATAGTGATTTTAGAAGTACTCAAAGATATACCCAAAGCATGAAAAATTCCGCCACCTATAAAAAGAAAGGCATCTACCTCATCAACGATTGTTTTCACATTGCTATAATCACAACCGATAACTTGTCCAGCATGCTCAGTTCGTCCGGCTTCACCAAGTATTACAGTTTTTCCTGCACGCACCAGAAATTCTCGAGCATCGTTAAGAGTTTGTATATGTTGAACAGTAGTTGCTAAACCAATTTTTAAATAGTTATTTAGAAGAGGCAATGCTTTCTCTAAGACGTCTGTTGTATTTGTTAAAGCTCTCGTTTCAACATAAATTGTTGGAACTGACACGTGTTTAACAAACTTTGAGTGCCCAAAATGGATAATCAAATCTGCACAAAGCTCTGTTGCCTCATTAACAGCGATATCACATGCACCATAGCATGAGTCTGCAGAAATCAGAGCAAGAGCACCTGCTTTTTCCACTAGTTTAGCTATTCGAGGTGCTTCAGATTTTAAACCTTGTGGCATTTGTATTAAAACACGTTTAGCATAAAGTTTTTTGATTTCCTGCTTAATTCGTTCTTCTTCAAAATCAAAATATTCCATGTAATCAATCCACAAAATTAAATGTAGTAACTAAAAAGTAAAGGTTATAATGGTTAAAGAGGAGGTTTACCATTCCCAGTCAGGAACGGGTTTTTTTAAAGGTTGACCTGCTGCAATTGCAGCTGCTTCTGCTAAGCGTTCGAGAATAATTTTTTGTTCTATACCTGCGACATTTCTGCGTGTTACTGCAACAGTGTCATTGTTTACTGATATGCTATCTATACCGGCACGAATGAGAAATTCGCAGAACTCAGGCAAATTCGATGGACCTTCACCGCATATACTTACAGTACACCCATTTTCATGTGCAACTTTGATTAAATGTGCAATCATGCGTTTTACTGCTGGATCACGTTCATCAAAATAACCCATTTGACCAAGACGCTCTGAATCACGATCAATCATCAACGTGCCTTGTGTTAAATCATTACTACCAATACTAAAACCGTCAACCAGCTTACTAAATTCATCTGCCATAACTATTATACTGGGTGTTTCAGCCATAAACCAAACTTTAAAGTCACGAGAACGTTCAAGACCTTCTTGGCGCATAATTTCAAGAACTTGCTTTGCTTCCCAAAGAGTCCTAACCATTGGAAGCATAACATAAACATTCTTAAGACCCCATTCATTGCGACATTTCTTTATTGCTTGACATTCAAGACGGAAAGCCTGTTCATACCATTTACTGATATAACGACTACACCCTCTCCAACCTAACATTGGATTTTCTTCAACAATCTCATACTTTTCGCCGCCCACAAGATCACGGTACTCATTAGTCTTAAAATCACTAAAACGTACAACCACTATTCGCGGCTGAATCGCACGCGCAACTGTTGCTATACCCTCAGCAAATTTATCAACAAGTTTTTGATCCTCGCCCTTTTCAACAAGAGACATGGGATGCTCATTAACATATGCTGCAAAAATGAATTCTGCTCGCATTAAACCAATACCTTGGAAGGGCAGATCTTTGTATTCCTCAATTTTCTCAGGAATAGCTAAATTCATGTAAATTTTTGTGGCAGTTACGGGAGCTGGTGCATCAATTGTACGAAGTAGCATATTACTATCTGTTGGGTTACGTGCTTGTGCCAGTATACCATCATATATTATGCCGTTTCTTGAGTCAACAGTATATTCTTTACCGGTTTTTATAAGTTGAGTACCAGTTTCTGTTCCAACAACACAAGGGATGTTTAATTCTCGACTTACAATTGCAGCGTGAGAAGTAATACCACCTTTGTCGGTTACAATAGCAGAAGCCATTTTCATGTATGGAACAAAATCTGGATTTGTCATATCTGTAACTAGAACATCGCCTTTTTGCATGTTTGATGCTGCTTCGTCAGTTGTTTTGGCAACTTTAGCTACACCAAAACCGTAACCACGTTTACCAGCACAGATACCCTTTACCACGATTTTTAAAGATTCAATTTTTTCTTTAGAATCATTATCAACGTTTTTCATATTTTTTGACCACACTGTTTCTGGACGCGCTTGTACCAAAAAGATGCCTGGAGAGGATAAATCACGGTCTATTGCCCATTCAATATCCATTGCTTTACCGTAATGCTTCTCAATTTTATGAGCAAGATCCACAAGCAATAGCAGTTCTTCATCAGTTATACAGGGTTTCTGAACCCTATCAGCATCCGTAATATCTGAATGAATAGTTTTTCCTGTATTTGGATCACGAATATACTCAACAGTTTTTTTAACAATACGACGCTGCTTAATTTGACGAGTTAACTTATCAATCACAAAACTATCAGGATTAACAGCACCTGAAACCACAGCTTCACCAAGACCATAAGTACACTCAATAATAATTTCATTTTGGTCCCCAGTCACAGGATTAATTGTAAACATAACACCCGCAGTACGAGCATTAACCATTTTCTGAACGCCAACGCTTATGAAAACTTTATCATGCGCAAAGTTTTTCTCTTCACGATAAAAAATAGCTCTAGAAGTGAACAAACTTGACCAACATTTCACAACTTTATCAATAATATCAGCAGAACCTTTGACATTAAGATAAGTTTCCTGCTGACCAGCAAAAGATGCATCAGGCAAATCTTCCGCTGTGGCACTTGAACGAACAGCAACAAATATGTCCTTAAGATTGAAACGTTTGTTTAACTCTTCGTAAGCTTTCCTAATTGACACTTCAATATCTTTAGGCATTGGAGTATTTTCAATTAATTCGCGAATACGTTTCGAAGCAGCTTCATACTGCTTAGGATCAGTCTTATCAGTAATAACCTCTTTAAGGATAGCATAAATTCTCTTAGAAATTTGAGTCTCTTCTATAAAACGTTCATAAGCAAAAGCTGTAACAGCAAACCCAAAAGGAACTTGCAACCCAGCATGAATCATCTCGCCAAGACTTGCATTCTTACCGCCAACGACAGCGACATCCGTGTTTCTTACAGCATCAAACTGCAAAATCAAAGGTTTAACTGATTCGCTATCTTTGCCGGCTTCACTCAAGCGGTTTCAGTCTCCGGCGACCCTTTCTCTACTACAACGGGAGATTTAGTCACCACTATTTTACAATGTATTGGCAACTTTGCACTACCACGTTTAAGAGCCAATTTCGCAGTCTCAGCAGCTACAGCTTTTACCTTCACAGTAATTATTGGCTGATCTACCTCAACCTTCGCAGCCGTACCTACAGGCGTACCAAAAGAACCTCTCATACCCGTTTGAAGACGGTCAGCATGTGCTCCAAAAAGCATTTTGTTCTCCCGTAAAATAATATGCGGATACGGATGAACAACCATAAGATACTCATTAGCCACTTTATCAATTAAAACACGATTCACAGCTATACGCGCCGCTTCAAGCGCACTATGCCGCACCTGAACACGTTTTGTCGATAAGAGTTTAACTTCAAAATCGAAAACACCCTTCGTATCACCCATTGTGAATTTAACAATTTTAGGAGGTGGAAATCCTCTAGCATACTCTTTCCTTGTGTATGCACGATTTTTGACATGTCTGAAATTTCGTGCTTGCATTTAGCATATTCCCTACTCAAATGAAGTTTCGTAGTTTCTCACTTGGTAATCTCACTAATAAGCCTTAGGATATTCCATAAGCCAAAGAATGTTCCATCTAAGTCAATAACCAGATTCTTGCTCAGCATTATGGCACCTATTTTTTCTTTCACGAAACATCTACTCATCAAATCTAACAGTCTCTGAAAAAAGTTACAGTTTTCAAAAATTGTATACACACAATTCGAGGCATTTATTTAGTGATTTCAGCTAATTAAACGAAATTTTCATTTGCACACCATTAACTACTGCGAGCGCGTTGCTGTTACCTCATTTTTTAAACAGTTAACTTTCTATTCATGTGAAATACATCAACATTTTGTTTCTTCTGTTTCAAAAACTGGTAGAACAACACTCAAAAAGTTAACATGAACAAAAACATGCCGCAAAAAGTACCAGTTAACTTAAAGTACTTAATAGTCCAATTAACTGTTGTTTGCTTAATGTTTACATTTCTATTCATCTCAGGGAAGAATTGGAAACTTTCCCTAGCGGAACTCATAGTTTACCTTCAAACAAACCAAATATGCTTTGAAATACAACATTTCACTAAAAAATTTTTCATCATTCAAACACAACAAACACTAGACCCAACAATTATCAAAGACTTAGGAGGCACAATAAAAATAGGGCAAGTTATGTTAACCCTCCCCAGTCAGCAAACAAAAGAAGCATACATTAAACATAACAAACAAGCTGAAAAACAAACTTCTGAAGCATTAAAACAAAGCAGCATAGTCAACGAAATGATCAAACATGCAAAAGGTAAAGTGTTTTTTGGAGTTAGTGTTTACCTTGAAGAAGATCAAATTAAAGCGCGTGCTGGCGAAATTCAACGGGTACTTGGAAGTGCAATAAAAGACCAGTTAGCAGAGCGCGATAAAAAAGCTCGTTTCATGGGATTTGCTAACAAATTACAAGGACAACTTAGCCATGTTGAAGTTCTAAAAAAAGAACTTGTAGAAAACAAATCAGAAATACTTCTCTGCATTGGTGAAAAAACCAGTTGGATAGCTACAACCATGGCAGTTCATAATCCATTTGAATTTCAAAAAAGAGACATATACAAACCACGTCAAAGAAAAATTTTCGGTATGCCACCACGATTAGCAAGGATAATGGTAAACCTCTCAAGTTGTACCAAAGACAAAACACTACTTGACGCTTTTTGTGGTGTAGGCACAGTTCTACAAGAAGCATTACTATCTAAAGCACATGTTATTGGCACAGATATTAACCCTTGGTGTATTAACGCTACAGAAGAAAATTTGAAGTGGCTAACACAAGAATATGAACTTCCTAAAGCGAATTACCGAGTTATCCAAAGCGATGTAGAATTTCTGTCTAGAAAAATTGGACGAGAAAACATTGACAATATCGTTTCTGAACCAGACTTAGGACCAGCGTTACGCCAAATTCCCACAACACCCTACGCAAAAAAAATTATCGATAAACTCACACCATTATTTTTTGAATTCATTGAAGAATCTTATAAAGTACTTAGAACAGGCGGTAAACTTGTCGTGGTTACACCATATATTATTACTCGTTCAAAACAGATAGTTACTATGCCTATCGGCGAAAAAGCAGAAGACACAAATTTTGTACGGGTAAAACCGTTTAGCCCAGAATTTTTTGTTAAAAATATCACCAACACCAAAACGTTAACGGATATAGAAACACTTGTAGAAGTGGACTCTAGGCATTTAATTGGGAGAGAAATCCATGTGTTTCGCAAATAATCGCTATTGTTATTAGTTTGTTTTCACGTGTTTGTTCTTAAAGTTAAACGGGCAAGTAACTATGAGCAATGAAACATTTAACACAAGACCTGATTGGGATCGCTATTTCCTTGATTTGTGTGAAGCAGTTTCTAAACGTGCAACATGTGATCGAGGAAAATGTGGAGCAGTAATTGTTAAAGATAAACGTATAATGACCACAGGTTACGTTGGAGCACCAGCAGGTTTGCCACACTGTGACGAGGCAGGACATGATATGCGTAAAGTCTTCAACAACGACGGAACCATAACGCAGCACTGCGTACGCACACTACATGCTGAACAAAACGCAATTATCCAAGCAGCACGTTTCGGGATGCCTCTTGAAGGCTCAACATTATATTGTAAAATGACACCATGTCGGACATGTGCCATGATGATTATTAACGCAGGCATCAAACGAGTCGTCTGCGAAAAACGTTATCATGCTGATGCAGACACACTTGAGTACTTTAAACAAGCAAACATCGAATTAACAATTATAAACAATGAAGTAGAACAATACAAAAACCAATAACAACCATTTTTTACAAAATACATTTTTAAATCTAATTTTCAACCACAAAACTTACCTCTTCTCAAAAGGAGGCTTCAATAAGATGGATAGATTCAAAAAATGGCAATTTACTTTCAGCTGTAACCACTGCAGACAAACCATAATCACGAAATTTCTGAATTGTCAAGTCTAAACCTGTCAGACTAGACTGCAATAAGAGTACTCTACCAGATGGCTTCAAATGCGCAGTTACATTAGGAATAAAACGATCAATAACATCACGCCCAGTAACACCACCAGCCCATGCACGCCCAAACCATGTTTCAATCTCATGTTGTTCAGACGGTAAATAGGGAGCATTAAACAATATTAAATCAAACAAAACATCAGTTAAGGCAGTCAACAAATCACTTCTCAAAAAACTCATGTTACCCAGTACATGGTTAAGAGCCGCGTTTTGTTTAGCACAACAAATCGCATATGGATTAATGTCAACAGCTAATACATGCTTTGCTTTTTGAGCAGCTAAAATCCCAAGAATTCCACAACCTGTACCCAAATCCAATACATTCCCACCTTGAGGCACATCAAGATTTTCTGCAAACAAAAAAGAATCCTCTGAAGGTTCAAACACTTCCTCAGTTATGTCAAACATTAAGTTTTGAAACCAAACACGTTTAATTGGTAAATACATTAGCTAAGGCTCCAAAGTTTTCAGGCGTAAGTTCACGCGGCCGCATTTCATGGTAAGGCAAACTTTGCATCATTTCTTGAAAAGTCCACTTATCAAGTTTCAAAGTATTTTTGATAAAGGGTTCAAGTGCGTTTGAAACTTTTTTGTTCCGCTCAGTGAATAACCATTTAATCATTCGTTCAAAAAATAAAGGATCTTTTATAACAAAAGAAGGTTTTTTCCGAAGTTTTATGCGTAAAATAACTGAGTCAACACTTGGGGAGGGATAAAACATTTCTTTTGGCACAAAATCCAAAAGTTCAACAGTGGCTTTCTGGTAGACTGTGACTGTTAACCAGCCATAATTTTCACTTCCAACCTCTGCAACAAGACGATTTGCAAATTCTTTCTGCACAATTAGTACAGCACAGTCAATATTTTGTTCTAGTAAAAATAACATAAGATTAGAGGATAAATAATAGGGTGGTGCTGCAATTACTTTATTAAAAATAGGCAAAGAAGTTTTTAACACATCACCCTCTACAACAGTTATATTGACAAAAGCACTTGTTTGCTGACGTAATGCCAATGCAATTTGCGGATCCTTTTCAACTGCAATAACACCAGAACATTTGTTAACCAAAAATTTGGATAAAAAGCCAAAGCCAGCACCTACATCTAAAACAACATCAGAAGAAACAAGCTCTGCATAACTTGCAAGTTTAGGAAAAAAGACAGGCTCAATCATAAAGTTTTGTCCAAGAAGTTTATTTGGCGCAATTCGAAAAGTTTGCAATAACTTTTGTGTTTCTTCAATACTCATTTTAATTACTGTATCCGAGTAAATAAGCGGTATTTACTGTCGCCTTCAAGCTCTTCTAGAACCCGTTTAGTAATCAATTTGGCAGGACTCGGTAGTTCAGTACGATTCTGTAAATCGTCAAAACTTTCAAAAGGTTTACGCGTTCGCTCGTTAATAACTTGCCACATGTACTTTTTACCAATGCCAGGTACCAATTCGAGAGCATGCATACGTGGAGTAATGGCACGGGCAGTGTTAAAAAAGTTGACAAAATGCTTTTCACGGTTAACCACAATTTTACTTATGACCAAAGAAAGCTCAGCTTTAGCCGCTGCAGTTAACTCTTCATAACCGACTCTTCCAATGATATAAGTTACCTCTTCACGAGAGCCTTTACCAACACAAACACGATCACTAGGTTTTAACGTTAGACCTTCTTTTACTAAAGCTTCAAGCACAGTGAAAAATTCTTCGCCAACACATTGAACGAGTGCTCCCGCTCTATAACTAGCTCTTCCAGTTGGACGAACACCAGGCTTACCGTGTGGCAGGAAATCTAACACGTAAGCGTACTCTTCGTATCGCTTCTCCATAATAATCACTATATACCTCTATCTATAATACTACTCAATACTTAAAAATACTTACGCGTTTGCACTACTTGAGGATTCTGTTTTCGTTCAAAATAGAAACAATTTTTTCAAGTTTTTGAGTCTCTACAAGTTTACGACCGCCAGCAAGGAATACTCGTAATTCGTCAACAGTTTCAGGCACACAATTTACTATTTGAACAGCTTCAGCCTCAACGAGATCATAGTCTTTAACAAACAATGCGACCAATTCTTCAGCTTTAACTGGCTCAATCTTAGTAAATTTGTTAACACAATCAAGAGTACGACGTTGAAATTGGTCGAGATTTTCCTCACCAATTGATTCTAAGACACTTTTTACTTGTGACAAAGTGAGACATTTTTCGCTTGATTCATCTTGACTCATTTTTACTCAGTTCCCAGTATACGGCTCTAAATGGTCACAACGCACAATAATAGTTTTAATTGCCTCACCTTGTGGAACATTGACAACATAACCTCGCCCACGCTTTTCTTGAATAACGCCAATTTTACCGTGGAAGCGTTTATGAGGCATACTTTTTTGTACACTAGAATTCATTTTTATTATCACTTCTGTGCCAAGCTCATACTCGTGAAGTAACTTGCTAATCTGTGGTTTTCCACGCTCACGTACGGGTTTACGCAGTAAACTGCGAGTACCAGAATAATACCCTTTTGAACCTCTCATTTATTTCACCTTAATTATCATCATCCATTAGGACATTAAGCACATCAAGCTTAAGCGTCCTTGCCCTGTTTCCAAGTAAACTTGAAACACTTGGAATTGTTCGACCTTCATCACTAGACACCAACTCTTTTACATAGAGTCCGCCTTGACAACGAATTTCCAACAGAGCTGTCTTAGACGTTACCTTCTTAACTTTAACCTTATATATGTATCTTTCTCGAACTAAATCAGCCCTTCTATGCAAAACACGTAAAGGGGTACGCTGTCTAATAATGGTTCCTGAAAGTTTTTCTTCAATTAAACACAATCCTTCGTCCGTCAAATCATTTTCAAACTCAGCAAGTAAACGATACTCCTTCACAGCACTTTCACCCTTCTTAAGCCGACGCACCTTATCCTTAGTTGTAAAATGAAGCCCAGAAACCTCAACTTTACCCACAGCATTAGCATTTATTGCCACTTCTAGAGCTTTCAAATCAATAAAACGCTTTTTAGGTTTAGAAATTTCAACAATAAACGGGCGACCCGTACCAAGCATACGGGCATCAACATCTTCGCGACCAGAAGCATGGAAAAATGAGTCTGTTCCTTCAGTAATCTCTAAAAGTAGTTTGGATGTGAACTCTTCAACTGATTCAGGATATAATGTGCCTGTTCCACCACAATTTTCACAACCACACCCGTGGCAATTTGAACAGAACCATTTTGACTGAGACACTGTACGAACAAGTTTACGGTATCTGCCACCAACAAATAATGGATTAATTTGAAACTTGATCTTATCCAAAAAAGGATTAAACACAATTACAAGGTCAGGAATCAAATATTCTACTTCTTTACCAGTGAATGCTCCTATGGCTTTACCAAAAAGTCGACCAAATTCATGTCGCATACTTTCAGCAGTATTAACACAAAACCCAGCTTTAAATTCATCTTCGCGCTCTTCAATGTTTTTAGGCAATTCAATACCTACAAGATAAGTAGAGAAGTCATAGGCACTAAGAAGGGATAGAGCATTTTTTAATAACTCTTCAATTTTATTAAAAACATCATCACAAAGAAAACATTTATCATCTTGTAGATCAGGTTCCTGTTTTAAATGTTTCAAAGTTTCCTGCGCAGTTTTTGAAAAACCATTACTAGCTAAAACTTGAAGTTGAAATACACCTTCATCAAAAGTCTCTTTTAACAAAGCATTAGCTTGCATAGTTAAAACAACTTTCAGGGATAACCCTCGAACATTGTTTTCCATGCTATACCCTAAAGCAGCAAATTGCCTACCAAGGCAATGGTCGCATAAAGGATATTTCCTAAGAAGTTCAAACGCTTTTTTATATACATCCATAAATTATGTACCTACTTGAAATTCGGTGGAATTCCTCCACCCATTCCCATACCGCCTTTTCCGCCAAGACCAAAAGGTAGCTTCTTTTTACGTTTAAACATTTTAAGCATCTTACGCGTCATAAGATACTGTTTAAGCAGTTCTTTAACCTCTTTTTCTGTTGTCCCAGAACCCCGCGCAATACGTCTTGCGCGAGAAGAATTAAGTATTTTAGGGTTTTCCTTTTCTTCAGGAGTCATTGATTGAATAATTACACGCCATTTATCAAGACGACCCTCAGCATTGTTCACCATTTCATCCGGTACATCATATGACATTCCGGGAAGCATTTTCAACACTTTACCAAAGGGACCCATATTTTTAACTGCGCTGAATTGTTCATACATATCAGTTAAAGTAAATTTACCACTAAGAATTTCCTTAGCTTTCTTTGTAGGAACTTTAACTTCAGCATCATGTACTTTTTCTAGCAAAGTTTCCAAATCGCCCATGCCTAACAGACGACCAACAAAACGAGAAGGCACAAACGTTTCAATATCTTCAATTTTTTCACCCGTACCAATGAACTTTATAGGAGCACCTGTCGCCGCAACAGCAGAGAGAGCACCACCACCACGTGAAGAACCATCGAGTTTAGTTACTATAATAGCGCCAATCGGTGTTGCCTCATGAAAAGTTTTTGCTTGAATCAGAGCCTGCTGACCAATTGTACCATCTATAACCATTATAACTTCGTCAGGTTTTATGCTTTTTTCAAGATCTTTCATTTCCTTAATAAGATCTTTTTCTTCCTTATGCCGACCAGCGGTATCAACAATAATCAAGTCCTTATCAGCATACACCTTTAGACCTTCACGAACAACTTTAACAGGGTCATTAGCTTTAGCATCACCAAAAACAGGCAAATTTATTCGGTCACCAAGTTGCAAAAGCTGTGCATACGCACCTGGACGAAAAGTATCAGCCGCAATCAAACCAGGCTTAAAACCACGCTTCTGATAATACCGAGCAATTTTAGCAGCATGAGTAGTTTTACCTGAACCTTGAATACCAACAAGCATAACAATTTTCTTTTTACCAGGTTCAACTTTTAACGAAACAGGTTTATCACCTATAAAACGAGTTAATTCTTCATACACAACTTTTATGACATGCTCCCGCCGAGAAATCCCAGGAGGCACATCTTCTTTTAAGGCCCGCTCCTCAATACTCTTAGAAATCCCCAACACCAACTGCACATTAACATCCGACTGAAGCAACGCGCGCTGTATATCACGCACAAGCTCCTTTACAACTGCCTCGTCAACTACACCTGCTTTAAACAGTTTTTTTATCGCATTTGTTAATGAGGAACCTAAACGATCAAGAGCCACCTATTTTCACTTCAACGATAAACAATCACAGCGACCTTTAAAAGATTACATCATAAAAAAGCATAATACATACAAAATTTCCAAATTTTTTGAGGAAAAATCTGCCGCAAAGTAAAGCCTCAGTTCCCCATAATAATTTCTTCTTCACAAATCAGACGGCTCTTCATGCATCATTGGCTTCAAGCAATAAGGGTAATAATCACACAAATAAACATGTCCACCAACAAAAGGCTTCTTTGTTTGCAACGTTTAACAAAGTATTTCCAATTCATAGAACAAGGTACCATAAAACAGAGGGGCAGATAGACAAATATTACACGCAAGCGCAAAAATAAGTTAAAACATAAATAAAAAATAGTTTTTGTTAATGCAGAATTATTTAACTCTGCTTATTTTGATTCTGCCCAAAATTTTCCAATACTCGATTTCTGCGCCGGCAACTAGTTTATCTTTCAATTCTTCTTCATCTGGAAATGGAGCATCAGCGTACTCATATGTTTCCAAGTCCATGATTTGCACACCATTGGGATTAACTGCAAAAATTTGACCGGGTCGTTTATCAATTATTGGAACTTCAGCGCCTCCATCAACGGGTTTTACAAACTGTCTTTTTTGGTTATCAAAAACGCCTATGGCGACAATTCTTGCTTTTGCGGAACCATGTTTCCCAGGTTTAGATTTTGCTACATCTACAATACGGCACGGTTCGCCGTCAATCATCATGTAACCGCCAACACGAAGTTCGCCTACATCAACTGGTCTGCTCATTCTCACACCACAATTTCTTTGCTATAAATCAAAAGTCTTAACAACACCCATATATAGATTAAGGTACGGTATAACCTTTAAATGGTGACATTGTGTTCAAAACTGTAGGACTAGTTGCTCGTTATGATAAAGAAAAAGCCCTACAACTAGCAAAAGAATTATCAGAGCAGCTAAACAGTAAGGGTGTTAAAGTTTTTATTGAAGACACCTTAGCTGACAAAATAAGAGTACAAGCAGAAGCTGTTCCGCTTAAAGATATGAAAACAGACTTTATAATAACCATTGGTGGAGACGGTACAATTCTACGCACCTGCTTAAACAGTCCAAAGCCAGAACCACCCATATTGGGAGTAAATATGGGTGTTAGAGGATTCTTAACAGAAGTTGAACCTAATGATGCACATAAAGCAGTTGACAGAATTCTTAAAGGCGAGTTTAAACTTGAAAAATGTACCAAGCTCTCCGCAAAAATAGACGATGAAACATTACCGGACGCATTAAACGATGTTGTAATTTCAGCAGGTGAACCATCAAAAATTCTTTATACAGAAATTTGCAAAGATGGCAAACCAATTCTAAAATGTCAAGCTGATGGCATAATTGTTGCAACACAAACAGGCTCTACAGGATACTCCCTTTCTGCTGGAGGCCCAGTGCTTGATAAAAAAATGGACGCAATTTTGGTTACACCGATATGCGCATTGACCGTGTTTAGGTCTCTTGTTTTTCCCACGGATGCTGAAATCACTTTAAATGTTATTAGACCAAAACAGATGCTTGTCATGATTGATGGGAACTTTCATCACATGAAAAGTGAGAGAGAACTCACTGTTAAAGTTACAAAAGCAAGGAATTGTTCAAATTTCATTAGATTCGAAAACGACTTCTATGACCGCCTAAGTTGTAGATTACTATTTCAAGGTGCGAGATGACCAAAAATACAGTCACATAACAATTATCAGAAAAAAATTATAGTTTTAGACACATCAGCATTTTTGGCAGGATTTGACCCATTCGCACTTGATAAAGAACAAGTAACTGTACCAAAGGTATATGATGAAATAAAAACCATTTCAATGTCACAAGTACGTTTTAACACCGCAATTGAAAGCGGTAAAGTAAAAATAAAAATACCACAGGAAGAATATTTAAACAAAATAAGAACATCGGCAAATAAAATAGGAGACTCATATCTTCTTTCTGAAACTGACATACAACTGCTGGCATTAGCTTTAGAACTTAAAACCGAAGGGGAGTATCCAGAGATTGTAACAGATGATTATTCAATTCAAAATGTTGCCAAACAAAACAATATTGATTTTTATGCACTTACAACTTTTGGTATTCGACAACTTCTAGAGTGGATACGCTATTGTCCGGCATGTTACAAAGAATATTCTATTAATAGCACAGTCAATACTTGCCAAGTCTGTGGTACAGAACTCAAAAGAAAGCCAAAAAGAACAAAGAAAAAACAAAAATAAGCTGATGTTAAAGAAGAGCTAAGAACAAAATTAGCAGTAATCCTTCAATAAGAAATATAGGAACAACTATTTGTTTTGCTTTCATAATTGCTTTGTCTACAAGTAGTGAAAGAGATGTTATTTGTGAGCTGCCGATAACGCGAACTTGCGGAACAATTAAGTGTTTACATCCTGCTTTTGCGAGTTCCAAATCAGTTGTAGCGTCTTTTGCAACATCAATAATATATTTTATTAGTTTACTTTGATCCATGGCTTCACCTATCGGATGATAACCTCGTCTACCGGTAACGAGTGCGCTCACAGCATGAGTATCAGTTGTGAAAATTTCACTTGCATCAAAACCGATTGCATTTATTGCAGAGATGATTTTTTCGCGCAATCCAGAAAGCATGTTATTTCCATCTATAACAACGTAAACGACTTTCTGATCGTCAACTTGAACAGTTATAGCTGTGATACCACCAGTACCCATACCTTCTTTGAGTGTAAATTCTTTAGGATAAACCGTTGAAGACCCAACCTTGAAAGGCTTCTTTGGCATTGAAGCAACTTTTTTGAGGCATTTAAAAGCGGCAATTTCAAATTCAGCTAAATGTGCAACAGTATCAATTACGTCAGTTATACTATTGTGACAGTTAACAACAATCGTACAGCTCAATCCATATTTTTTGGCTTCTTTTTGAACCGCTTGTCCAAGTTCTTGAGGAAGATCTTCAGTAGTTTTAGGCGAGAGTGTAAATGAGAGGAATGCTGTGTTACCAAAAACTTGACAGGAAGCTGTAGCATAACCTTCTGAAACTTGAACAAAGGGTGTAGCCAAAGTCTCTGTAGTTTCAAAGTTAGCGGCTTCAATAATCTGAGTTATTACTTTGAAGTTTTGTGTTTGAGAAGCTAAGTCAAGTTCGTGTCCTAAAATACCTAAGGGTGTACATGTTGGACATCCATAAGTTTTTTCAAAATACTCCTTAAGCAAAGAAGGTAAAAGGCTACTACCGATGTTTTTGAATGGTCCAGGGTGAACAAATGGCACAATTAAAGCAGCTTTAGGTTTAGAAGCATCAAAACGTAGCAGTACAACATCCACATCTTTAGTTTCGCCCATCTTTTCCAAGTGTGCTTCTAGGGGGGCATTTGCATCAACTACCCAGTTAATTATGAAGGTCTTAAACAAGGGCAACGCAGACATGCCAGCAAGATCATTGCCAATTTTATCTAACGTTTTTAGAAATATGAACACTGCTACATAAGCGATTAATGGAGCAAAGACAAGATAGAACAAAGAAGATGTTAGCACACTACCGAATAGGCTTGACCAACAAACTAAAAATGCACTAATACAAAGATAAGGCCAAAATAGTGCAACTAAAATTTGCTGTATATGCCCTGCAGAAGAGACCGCAAATAAAACAATAAAACGCAAAGTCAAAACTGCGCCAAATCCAAGTAAAGACATGTTAAGCCACCAAAGGCTATCAAAGACTAAACCGAAAACTACGCCCAGAACAAGTAAGAACGCCCAAAAACCCCAGCAGAAAAGAGATAAAGCAACAGTTCGGCGCAGTGTAAAAATTGGGTCTTTTAAAACTATTTTGCTCATTACAGCATCAGTAATAATTGTTATAACAAATACGGCTACACCGAGAGATAAACCACTTATTAAACCCTGAGTTGTGGGAAACAATACATATGTTGATAACCCAACTATGCAGAGACAAATGGCAACCATAAACAGAATCAGACGTTTACAAGAGGGTAAAACGAACAGAGAGGAGTAATGTTTCAATGCGCCATCCATAGAGTCATTTAAAGAAGTATTAGGAGAACTATCCGCCATGTTCAAACATCCTAAAGTAAGGTCTTATTGAACCTGTTAGAGTTATTAAAATGTAACTTAAATTATGATAAATTATTTGACAATAAATACAAAATTTCACACTTTCAAGCAAACAAACAAACCAGTTTTAGACAGGAAAAGCTCAAAACACACTAACCAGTCGAACCTAAAAACTCAACAAACAACATGTAAAGAAGTAAAATAACAGGGAGAACTGTTTTATCCCCAAAATGACACTTATTTAAATTCTGCAAAGTCTATGCCAGCGCAAAATTTGCCGCCATCCGTATTTCAAATGCTTGAGAGGAATGTTGGCAAAAAAATTAGAGTTATAGTAGATCCAACCTATGGTTTTGAAGGAACCTTAGAAGCCGTTACTCAGGAACCATCAGGAATTTGGCTATCAGAAGCAGATGCTATAGTTTTACGTGCAACTTTGGCACAACCAATTCCACAAGTATCAAGTAAAGAAGAAACAGGCGATGTGTATCTTAACTTAAAAACAATTCAAAGAATTGAAGTGTTACAACAAATCAAAAATAAATAAAAATTTAACATAACTGTGGACATTTTGAGTATACCGCGATATTATTTATGTGAAAAAGAAAAAGTTCACAGTTAAACCCGTAAATTATACAAAGTATCTGAAAAAATAGCTCAAATTATTTTTTGCTTCTAAAATTGGTGTTGGTAGAAAACTTTATCAAGTAAAAATCAAAACATCTTCTATATGTTAAGCATGAACAAAATCGTGTCCTTTCTGTTGATTTTTCTTTTCATAAACGGATCATTTGCAGTTATATTTAGTGATGTTTCAGTTTTAGAGTTAGTTGAAGATTCGTGGAATACCAAAGCACCTATGTGTTATCCTCGAGATTATTTAGGCGTTATTGCTGTTGATGGCAAAATTTATGCTATTGGCGGTGCTCGAGGCACTAATGATTATGTAGGGACAAATGAACGGTATGACCCTAAGACAGATACATGGACTACTTTGGAACCTATGCCTACAGCGAGAAGAAGTTTTGCTATAGCAGCTTATGACGGCAAAATTTACTGCATAGGCGGTATGATTGTTAATCCTGGTCCAGCATTATTCACTCCTTTAAGTGTGAATGAGGTTTATGACATAGCCACTAATAGTTGGAGTACACTAAAAATACACGCGCCGATTAGAGGAACATTATACGCGCATGCAGTGGATGGAAAAATTTTCGTTATAAACCTTGGCGGAGAATTAGCCATGTATGATCCAATTATGGATGTATGGACAAATAAAACCAGTACACCTTCTCCTTTTGATTGTGTTTCGGATTCAGCTGTGGTTGATGGTAAGATAATAGTTATTCATTCAATAGGAACTGCTGTAGGAATAGAACCAGGCGTTAAGATATATGACCCTAAAACTGACCAGTGGACTGAAGGAAGTACCCCTACATATGTCGGCTCCTTCTATTGGATAGAAAGAGTTGTAGCAACAACAGGTGTTTATGCACCTCAAAGACTTTACGTCTTAGGAGCCAGTGGATTATCTAATAATGTTTATGATCCTGTAAGTGACACTTGGTTAACTGCTAAAGCTATGCCTGCAGCGCGAAGTCAGTTTGGAATTGCAGTTGTCAAAGATATTTTGTATGTAATAGGCGGACATAGTATTGGCGAGTATGGTGTACAGAGTAGTTCTTTAAATGAGCAGTATGTGCCAATTGGTTATAAGGGTGCTGTTTCTGCACCTAACCCCTCTGTTACTACTGAACCTTCCAATTCTTCTGAAGCCCCCGTACTCTACGTTGTTGTGGCAGTATTAATTCTGTCAATCGGCACATTTGCTATGGGTCTATTTTTATATCGTAATAAAAGAAAAAAGTAGGTTGATTATTTAGAACTTCATGGACTCAAACTTTTTGTATGAGCAAAAAGGCGAGTTACAAGATATATCTCCATTTTTGATTTAAATAAAAATTTAGAGTTTTATTTTAAAAGAAAATTTTTGCCAGAACGGACACAACAATTAAAGTAATAGAGAGACCCACTAGAAGTTCAGGCCTAATTTTAACACCTTCGGTTTCTTCCTCAAAAAACCTAAGTAAACCTGCACTTGCAGCAGGCATTGGTCCTGCATCTTTTCTTTTTTTACTCATTAACATCCCACGATACTAGTTAAATTGGTAATCATAATTTCTTGTAGATTATTAATGTTGCGTAAAAGAAGAGGTAATTTTAATAATTTAAAACAGTTAACACAATACCTAACACTGGTGTTACAATTGCAAATCTACGAATTCCAAAAAATGATGAAGTATTTATACATTAAAAAAGATAGTAAAAGAGGAATAGAAGCAACTTTCAAATGGCTCAGTGACGAGTTACAAGAACTCAAAGAAGCCCTAAACAAAAAAGATCAAACAGCTTTAGAAAAAGAGTTCGCTGATGTTTTGGCATGGCTCGCGTCTTTAGCTAACATCACAAACGTAAACCTTGAAAAAGCCACTTTAGAAAAATACAACCATAAATGTCCAAAATGTCAACAAGCACCGTGCAAATGTAAATTTATAAAAATCAAACCAGACGGGTCTGTCCAACACCCGTAAGTAACCAAATATACCTTCTACCACCTTTATACTCAACAACACCTTCACGACACATCAATCGCAAATGATGCATAACAACATTATATGAAAAACCAGTTTTACCAGATAATTCAATAGCACTACAAAACTTAATATCAAGTAGCAATAAAATTTTTGTTCTTGTCTTAAGGCCACAACGTACATTGCGAACTTTATTTAGGTAAGCTTTTGGATGAAATACACCGGTAATCTTGTTTCCCTCAACCAGTAATATACAAGCTTCATTTGTAAAGTTTTAGCTACCAAAATCAAAAAGTTTTGTTTGTTTAGCCTTCTTATTATCAAACATCAAAGAAATTTCGTCCTTAACTAAAACCAAACGTTGAGTGTAATACTTTGGCAATCCATAGTTATCCACCAATTGCTGAGCTATTGACAAGTATTTTTCAATGTTACCTCGATAAACCGTAAGGGTTAAATTTCCGCCACAAGAAAAACATTTCCCAGTTAAAGGTAGCCGTCGAAATTTTTTGTTACATTTTTTGCATCGAAAAGACTGAGTAGAGAAAGCGCGCAAGTTTCCAGCAATATCACGCATAAAATGGGTATTGATAACCTTTAGTGCAACGCGATTAACATCAACAGCTTCTAACTGCTCACCAAGACTTAACTGTAGGGCAACTTTATCCTTCATCGTTTTAAGGTCTTTATATGAGCTTTGCGCATTGCCTAAGTTTATGTTTGTTGTAGGTACAGTAAACATAAAGCCTTCAAATTGTGCTTCAGTACCGAGTCTATGGTTAATTATATCCATAATAGAGTTTATTGATCTAGCTTCAACCTTCTGACAAGACTTTTGGTAAAATTCCAAAGGATAAGTTGCACTAACATCAAAATCATGAGCTTGTCGCTGAACCTCTTTAGTATTAACAAAAGGTATCATTAAAATAGGTGCATCCATAATTCCGCCAATTTGAGCAGGTAGATATTGCCGCGAAAAATTAATCAGAGTATCAAGAGCTAGCATAATAGCATCTTCATCACCATCACAATCTCGTCGTTTAGCAGAGTGCCAAACTGGGTGGGCATAAATCAGATTACGGTCAGTGTAACCAATTACACGCCCAAGAATACAAGCACATGTATGAGGAGCTAAACCAAAAATCAGCTGACCAACAAGATCCTCAGGCTTTTTGATGTTATAAAAACGAGGCATTTTATAGACCCGCTCAAGCAAATCATCAATAAAGTTTGCTATTTGGGTAAAATATTTACCTGCTTTCCATGGAACAACGACATCTTGAATTTTTAGTTCCAGAATTTGGTCAGGATCAACCAACTTTTGACCATAAACATCATAGCCATACCCCAGTGAACACAATTTTTCAACTGAGACACCTATTTCCATTGGCGTTATGTGCGTTAAAGGGGCGTTAGTACCATCAAAGCGAATTGTACCATCTTTATAAGTAGACACATCATGTTTAGCTCGCAGAATACCTTTCTCAAGAATTTCAGGCATTTTATCTTCATTAGTCAACCCTTTAACACCACGAAGCATTTTAGGAACAGGAACACCCAAAGAAGAACAAGCAGAATCGAGCATTTTTTTAAAATTGATAGACTGTTTAGAATACAAAACCGACTGTGTTTTACAAGTATCACAATAATTACCTTTTAAAACTTTACCACAACGAGGACACGACTTTTCTGCAACCGTATCACAGCCACAATCGAAACAACGAATTTTTAACGTATACGTTTTACATTTAGGGCATTTACGTTTAGCCAGTTCAACAAACACTTGATCTTTTTTGCCAGCCTCAACAAAATCTCTGTGAACACCACCAGCTAACCCTACAGGAAATAACACATGAACAGCCGGCCTCATTTCGCGGTGCTTAGCTTTTTCAGGTCTACCCATACGACCACCTACATAACTTGGAGCCTTATCTTTAATCTGTACACCACTAAGCAGTGTCAACAAAGATAATACTGTATCAGCTTGTATAGACTCACCTAAACGCGGTGTACCGTAACCAAGTGTAAAACCAAAAACTGCAGCATCCTCACCCTCAATCACAACATTATTATAAATAATACGATGAGGCAACAAAATTTTTCTAAGTAACGATACAACATTACCATTAACAGACCCAATTATGCTACATATAGTCCCCGCATCAGAAATTACCTCACAGTCCATCAACCAATTTTTTAGACAATTAACCTCGTGAACAGCAGATAACCCAGACCAAAAAAGAACACAATTAGGAGACAAGGGTATATTCAAACTTTGACTAAGAGCAGTTGCTTGTTTAATAGAAGGCTTATTTTTAAATGGATCAACAATAAAGTTTTCAAGTTGTTGCACTGAAAAACCACAAACTTCAGCAACTTTTTCATTATCACCACCAAATTTGGATATAATAGCATTTTTAAGATCCTTAACCCACCATTCTTCCACATAGCCTGAAGGTAATAAAGTCTTATTACAATAAAGAAAGTCACCAAAATCTATCAGTATATCACCAAGAAAAAGAATTTTTTTAATTTTACCTTTAACCTCAACAAAGTTTTCAAGAGATACCCGTACAACAGAATTATCCTTAAGGAGAACAACAGGTTTTTCAAGGCTATCTACCGGTAGGGTAACACCACCCTTTCCAGGAAGTTCCAAACGCATCTGTGTCCCCGCCGCCAAAAACCCTTCAACCACAAGCATTGTCGCAGGATGAATACCAACCGCTGAAAGACCAGTATTACGCGAACGACCATATCTAAGGCGAAATCCACCTATAGTTGACGGAAAAGCAAAGATAGGCCTTCCCGCAATAACATCATCCATGAAACCGCCAGATTTTTTCTCAGATTTTTTTTTGAAATTTTTTAACCAATCCCAACCCTGAAAACCCAATTTATCAATAATCACAAATACTTTCTGTGCACGACCAACAATACCATCGTTAATAACCCTTAATGCGCCACCTCGAACGCGATTAGTTTCAACACGTTCCAAATTACGATATGAAGAAACTTCAACAGGATCAGATTCAGTACCGGTACATTCTACAGGAACAAGTTTTAGAGCTTTATGCAGTTCCTCATCTGGAATGTGATATTGGAAACGCCCCACAGAACGTTCGTAAAGTCGCAATTCTTCAACAAATCGAGAAAGCTCTTCTTCAGTAGGTTTATACGTATCTAGCCCTAACTCACGACGCACATAATCACCTACAACTAACGTTAAAGCTTGATCAGTACCTCCTGCTGAACGAATGGGACCAGCAAAATAGATTGCTAGATAACGGGTTTGATCAGAATTTTGCTGGTCCCAT
>Ga0209628_10000078_pt1 | contig 49181 bp, 45 predicted proteins | sample TergutCu122P4_FD_187285 | JGI IMG/M metagenome (GOLD analysis project Ga0209628, IMG submission 187285) | Cubitermes ugandensis P4 segment gut microbial communities from Kakamega Forest, Kenya - Cu122 P4 (SPAdes) (version 2) | ecosystem: Host-associated > Arthropoda: Insects > Digestive system... | reverse complement strand
AATTTAGAATTGAAAATGGAGAATTGAAAATTGAAAATGTGGAAATATTTGATGTGATGGGGCAATCCGTAGGGGCGAACTTGCGTGTTCGCTCTGATAATACGATAAACATTTCCCATTTACCAATGGGTGTTTATTTTGTAAAAATAACAACCGAAACCGGCGTGGTAACAAAGAAGGTAATTAAGTCTGAACCATGATTTTCAGCAAGTTTTTCAAGATGAACAAGATTAATAAATAATAAAATGGAAGACCTTATTAATACCTTATTTTCTAAAGAGAACAACCTTAGTAGCAAAAGGAATAGAAAATATTTCGAAACCTTATTCCCTTATTTTTCGTTGAATAAGGTAATAAGGTTGGTCTTGTCAGTTCAACTTTTGCTACTAAGGTTGTTTTGTATTCCCCTCCTTTGGAGGGGGCAGGGGGAGGTCAATAAGGTGGAAATGAGGTTGATAGAGTTGTTACATACCTACGGCATGCTTTTGTTGCGGGAAATGCCTTTTCTACCAATATTCCATCCCTACGGGATGTCCTTACAATCTCAAATCTTACAATCCCACATCTCACATCATTCAACAAATAAATATTTCTTCACATCAACATAATTAAAACATGAACGAGCAGGCAATAAAACTATTTGAGACAAAGAAAGTCCGTACCATCTGGAACGAAGACGAGGAAGAATGGTATTTTTCCGTTGTAGATGTCGTTGCGGTTCTTACCGACAGTCCAAATCCGCGAAAATATTGGAGTGTATTAAAAACCAGATTAAAACAAGAGGGCAGTGAGTTGACTACAAATTGTAGTCAACTGAAATTACTCGCATCGGATGGAAAAAATTATCTCACCGATGTAGCCTCTACCGAGCAGATTTTCAGAATTATCCAATCAATCCCTTCACCTAAGGCAGAACCTTTTAAACAGTGGTTGGCGCACATCGCAAAAGAACGTATTGACCAACTTCAAGACACAAATTCGGAAATATTGATTAATAAAATATAATAGTATAAAATTCAAAATAAATGAAACCGTTGAACTATATCAAAGAGATTTTTGTAGGGGTGTTTCGTCTTTTTCAAGGGATGTATATCACCATGCTGAACATGCTGCGTCCTAAAATAACGGAACAATATCCCGAAAACAGAGGTAAACTGCAATATCCCGAAAGATTTCGCGGGATGTTGGTGTTGCATCACAACGAAAAGAACGAACATCAATGTACCGGCTGCGGTATTTGTATGAACAACTGCCCCAACGGCACCATACAAATAACCGTTCGAAAAGAAACAGACCAAGCCACAGGAAAAGAAAAACGGTTGTTGGACAACTATTTCTACGACTTAGGCTCCTGTGTTTACTGTTCGCGCTGTGTGCAAACCTGCCCCTGCGAAGCAATAGGATGGTCGAATCAATTCGAACACACCGTTTATTCAAGAAGTAAATTAGTCAAACAATTAAACAAAGGAAAGATATGACAGTTAATTTATTCATATTCGGTTTATTGGGCGTTTTTATCATCATATCGTCCATATTGGCAGTAACGGCAAAACGCATGATGCGCGCTGCCACCTATCTGTTGTGCGTATTAGTCGGAACAGCGGGATTGTATCTGTTTTTGAACTATCATTTCCTTGCCGCCGTTCAATTAGCCGTCTATGCAGGAGGCGTTTTGGTACTGTTCATCTTTGCCATCATGCTCACCAGCGAAAAAGGCGATAAAACAGAACCGCACGACAAACGAAGAGTCCTGTCGGGAATAGTTACCGGATTGGCAGGAATAGCCGTAACGCTTTTCATCGTTTTGAAACATCAATTTCTGTTTCCCGCAAATAATATCGTGGAAGGCGATACCGAAATCAACATGAAACTCATCGGAAATGCCCTGATGGGAACAGAAAAATACCAATACCTGTTACCATTTGAAGTATTAAGTGTTTTATTACTCGCCTGCATCATCGGCGGAGTTTTAATAGCAAGAAAACGATAATGTATTAAAAGAAAAAAGACGATGAATTTCACTGAAAAAATAAATTCTATCAAAGAATCTGTGTTAAAATTTGTTCCGGCAAAATACATCTATCTATTTGGTTCTCATGCTTATGGAACTCCAACCGAAGAGAGCGATATAGATATTTATGTTGTAACGCCCGACGACACAGGCAGTTTTTCGGAATTATATGCAAAAATAATTGGCGATTTAAGTGATAAAAAAATATTTTTCATTGATTTATTATTAGGGCGGGAAACAATTTTCAATGATAGAAAGGAAACGAGAATGTTTGAAAAAACAATACATCAGAAAGGAAAGGTAATATATGGATATTAATGAAGTGAAAGAATGGTTCCGAATAGCAGATAGCGATTTATACTCTGCAAAAATATTAAATGAAGCGGTTCGTAAACCATGCGAGATTATTTGTTACCATTGTGCGCAAGCAGTGGAAAAATATTTGAAAGGATATCTGGTTTTTAATGGAATTGTACCTGAAAAAACTCACAATCTGCCATTTTTAAATAACATTTGTGTAGAAAAGGACGACAATTTTAAAAGTATAAAAACCTTATGCGATTTTTTAAATCAATTTGCTCATAATACCCGCTATCCACATCTTTACGAAGTAACCGAAGACGATGTTAGTTTTTCCATAAAGGCAGCCGAAAAAGTAAGAAACTGCAAACCAATAAATGATATAATAAATAAAATAAACGAATAAAAATAAGAAGATATGATACAAATGGAATACTATCTTATTATCAGCACCATCATGTTTTTTGTGGGAATATACGGATTTTTAGCCCGTAAAAATCTGCTTGCCATTCTCATTTCCATCGAATTGGTGCTTAACGCTGTTGAAATAAATTTCAGCGTATTTAACCGTTTCCTCTATCCCGGACAATTGGAAGGGATGTTTTTCAGTCTGTTTGGCATTGCCATCTCAGCCGCCGAAGCGGCTATCGCCATTGCCATCATTATTAACATCTACAGAAACGTACAGAATATTGATGTACGACATATTGATAAATTGCGAGACTAATAAAGACATGGCAAAGATGAATGTAACACAAACAGTTGACATACAAACGAAAAATCGCATTCGATATATTAATTTTATCGTTATCGGTTTTGCAAAAGGAGCTAAAATGTGGATACCGGAGGCGTATAAATATTTACGGGATTTTGGAGGATTGGATTTTTTATTTCGTCATTATGAATACGAGCATACCCTTCCTGCTTCCGAAACACATTTTACTTTACTCAAAGTATGTCGTAATAATGGAGGTTGGTTATGAAAGTATATCATGGTAGCGATATAAGAATAGAAAAAATTGACTTGCAAAAAAGTCGAGATTATCTTGATTTTGGCAAAGGATTTTACGTTACTCTTATTCGAAAACACGCTCATCAAAGAGCATTAAGGATAGCAGAAAGAAATAACACAAAACCCATTATTACCGTATTTGATTATCACGAACTATATCCTGAGAGGCATGGTATGAATGTGATAAAATTTTCTGCTGTTTCTACGGAATGGGTGGAATTTGTTGTAATGAACCGCGACGAAGATATAAAACAACCTGCACATAATTACGATATTGTCGAAGGACCAATAGCCGACGATTGGGTTACTTCACAGATTAAAAATTATCAAAAGGGAAAGATTACTATACAACAACTTCTAAAAAAAATAGAACACAGAGAGTTGACTCATCAAATTTGTTTTTGTACATCCGAATCACTCTTTTCTCTTGAACAAATCGGATATGATGACATTTATAACACTGAGGAAATAACTAATGCCATTATTGAAGCGCTAATGATTGACTATAAAATGGACGAAAAAACAGCAATGGACAAATTATACTTCACAAAATTGTATGCCCAAATTGCTGACAGAGAAACAGAATTACATACAAAACCATGGACAGAATTATACGAAATATTGAAACAAGAATTATTTACATAACAGAAAATTAATATCAAATTATGAGTTTTACACTATACATTTTAATCATCCCTGTAGCCCTGTTTCTGCTGATTGCGCTGACGGGGCATAAGATGAAGCCGCGTTTGGCGGGGATTTTAGGAACAGCCGGCATGGCAGTAAGCACGATACTGTCGTATTTTGCCGCATACCGATACTTCTTTGAAGTCGGAAAAGTAAACGATGTATTTCAAAAAATCATTCCCGTTTCGGTTGAATGGTTGCGGTTTACTCCTCCCCCCTTTGGGGGGACTGAGGGGGGCTTACACATTGATATGGGGATATTGCTCGACCCCATCTCTGTGATGATGTTGGTGGTAATTACTACCGTATCGTTTATGGTACATCTGTACAGCATCGGTTACATGAAAGGAGAAACAGGATTTCAACGTTATTTTGCCTTCCTGTCGCTGTTCAGTTTTTCGATGTTGGGATTGGTGGTGGCGACCAATATTTTCCAGATGTATGTTTTCTGGGAACTTGTTGGAGTCTCGTCCTATTTGTTAATCGGTTTTTACTACACAAAACCGTCGGCAGTTGCCGCTTCAAAGAAAGCGTTTATTGTTACGCGATTTGCCGACCTCGGATTTCTGATAGGCATTTTGATACTTTCGTACTACACCGGTACATTCGATTTCGGCGCATTGACGGCAGACAACAGCGCATTGGTAGTCGGCTCAACAGCAGGCATGTCGTTTTTGGGATTGTCGGTAGCAACCTGGGCGATGATGCTGATATTTATGGGCGGTGCAGGAAAATCGGCAATGTTTCCGCTACATATCTGGTTGCCCGATGCAATGGAAGGTCCAACACCCGTCTCGGCGCTTATTCATGCCGCAACGATGGTGGTAGCAGGCGTATTTTTAGTTGCCCGAATGTTTCCTGTCTATGTCTTTGCAGCACCGGTGGTGCTTGAGACGATTGCTTACATCGGCGCATTCACAGCGCTTTTTGCCGCTGTCATCGCTATCACACAGACAGATATAAAACGGGTGCTTGCTTTCTCAACCATATCGCAGATTGCGTATATGTTAACAGCATTAGGCGTTTCGGGTTTCGGCGGACATGAAGGAGTGGGTTACATGGCTTCCATGTTTCACCTCTTTACACATGCTTTCTTTAAAGCGTTGTTGTTCTTGGGCGCAGGTGCAATCATTCACGCCGTACACAGTAACGAAATCACCCAAATGGGAGGATTGCGAAAATATCTGCCCATTACCCATATTACCTTCCTGATAGCCTGCCTTGCCATATCCGGCATACCGCCGTTTTCAGGATTTTTCAGCAAAGATGAAATACTTGCAGCGGCTTTTCATAGTGATAAGATAATTTTTATAACCCTTTGGGTAGTAGCAGGATTGACCGCCTTCTATATGTTCCGACTCTATTACATCGTTTTCTGGGGAAAAGAGAAAGAGTACGAACATAAACCCCACGAAGCCTCTTGGGTAATGTGGTTGCCATTAGCAGTACTTGCGGTATTTACCTGTTTTACAGGATTTATCCCGTTCTCAGATTTTATCAGCAGCGACAATATCTCTTTTGCGGCTCATATAGATTGGATGATAGCCTTTTCGGGTATTGCGGTAGCGCTTACAGGGATATTTGTTGCCACCGTTTTATATCGAAAATATAACACCAAACCCGATGCCATCGCTCTGAAAGCAGGAAATCTCTATAAAACCGTTCTCAATAAATTTTATATGGATGAATTGTGGATGTTCATCACAAAAAGTGTGATTTTTAAACATATATCCGACCCTGTTGCGTGGTTCGACAGACACGTTGTGGACGGTATGGTTAATCAAACAGGTATTCAAACCGAAAACGCCGCAAGGTCAATAAAAGGCTTACAGTCGGGAAAAGTACAGTTTTATGCCATCGTGTTTGTTTTGGGAGTGTTAGCAATCACTGTACTAACCTTGATATTTAATTAGTGAAATGTACTTTTTAAATAAAAATAAAATGGCGCAAAATACTGAAATAAAACTTTTTGAAGAACAAAAAATCCGCACAAGTTGGGATGAAACTTTGGAAGAATGGTATTTTTCCGTTGTAGATGTTGTTGAAATTCTTACCGAAAGCATAAATCCACGCGATTATTGGTTTAAAATGAAACAGCGTGTGAAACTTGAAGACGGAATTGAGTTGTCGACAATTTGTCGACAACTCAAATTGGTCGCTTCCGATGGAAAAAAATACCTAACCGACTGCGCTAATGTACAGAGTCTTTTCCGTATTATTCAATCCATTCCATCGTCAAAGGCAGAGCCTTTTAAGCAATGGTTAGCAAAAGTTGGCTATGAGCGAATAAAAGAGACTATTGACCCCGCACAAAGCATTGACCGCGCACGCGATAACTGGCTCAAACTCGGAAGAAGTGAAAAGTGGATACAGCAACGAATGACAGGACAAGAAACACGAAACAAACTGACCGATTATTGGAAAGACGCGGGAGTGAAAGAAAATCAAGAATTTGCAGCATTGACAAATATTATTCATCAAGAATGGACAGGATTAACCGTAAAAGAGCATAAAGATTTAAAAAAACTGAAAAATCAAAATTTGCGTGACCACATGAGCGAAGCAGAACTGATTTTTACCGCATTAGCCGAACTTTCTACACGTCAAATTGCTGAAAGCGAACAGGCAAAAGGTTTTAAAGAGAATGCAAAAGCAAGTAAACAAGGAGGCAGCGTATCAAAAAATGCCCGTAGAGAATTAGAAACAAAAACGGGAAAATCGGTTATTGCAAGTGATAATTTTTTACCGCCTGCAAAAACTAAAAGTGAATTAAATGAATATAAAAATTAATAAAATAGATTAGTTATGAATATATTATCAACCTTTATTATTGTTCCGTCAGTATTATTACTGCTACTTTTTCTGACACGTAATGCAGTTCAGGCGCGTACATTGGCAATCATCGGTTTTTCTATACAGTTGGTTGCTTCAATCTATCTGTTAATCGCATTTTTACAGGAAAGAGCGATATGTAACGACGCCATGCTGTTTGTTTCCGACATAGTTTGGTATGCACCGTTAAATATCCATTACTCCGTTGGAGTGGATGGCGTTTCGGCGCTGATGGTGCTGTTGTCGGGCATTGTTGCGTTTACAGGGATTTTTTCTTCGTGGAATATGAAACGCGACTTCTTTATGTGGTACACCTTGTTAAGTATCGGCGTGTTCGGATTTTTTATCTCAACCGACCTTTTTGTCATGTTTATGTTTTACGAAATAGCCTTAATACCCATGTATTTTTTAATCGGAATATGGGGAACGGGACGGAAAGAGTATGCTGCGATGAAACTGACACTGATGCTTATGGCAGGGTCGGCATTTCTACTTACAGGAATACTTGGCATCTATTTCACCTCAGGACATACTTCAATGAACCTTTTGGTAATTAAAGAGACCGTTATCCCCATCATACACCAGTACTGGATATTTCCGGTAACATTTCTCGGCTTTGGCGTTTTGGGCGCATTATTTCCGTTTCATACTTGGTCGCCCGACGGTCATGCTGCGGCGCCTACCGCTGTTTCCATGCTACATGCAGGCGTTTTGATGAAATTGGGAGGTTACGGCTGCTTCCGCGTAGCCATCTATCTGATGCCCGAAGCCGCCGCTGAACTATCGTGGATATTCTTGATATTGACAGGCATCAGCGTTGTTTACGGCGCTTTTGGAGCCGTTGTGCAAACCGACCTCAAATATATCAATGCCTACTCGTCGGTAAGCCATTGCGGATTGGTGCTTTTTGCCGTCTTGATGCTCAATCAAACCGCACAAACCGGCGCCGTCCTGCAAATGCTCTCACACGGCTTGATGACAGCCCTTTTCTTTGCACTGATAGGACTGATTTACGGAAGAACCCATACCCGCGACATCCGCGAAATGAGCGGACTGATGAAAATAATACCGTTTGCATCCATCTGCTATGTTATTGCAGGTCTCGCTTCGCTCGGACTGCCCGGATTGAGCGGCTTCGTCGCCGAAATGACCATCTTCGTTGGCGCCTTCGAAAATGCCGACCTCTTCCGTAGAATTTTAACTTTCGTTGCCACCTGTTCTATCGTCATAACAGCCGTTTACATTCTGCGTACCATCGCCATAATACTGCACGGACCTGTTAAAAATCAACAACATCTTACCCTATCCGATGCAACATGGTACGAAAAAATATCGGTAGTCGGACTTATTATCGGTATTGTTGCGCTTGGGATTTTCCCTGCGTTTATTGCGAATATAATAAACATGTAGAGAATAAAATGGAAATAGCAACATTTGAGAAAATACAGTTGAATTTTATTGCCGAAATCAAGCAGAAAATTCGGCAAGCGCAATACGAAGCAATGCGTTCTGTAAATGTGCAATTAGTCAATCTCTATTGGGAGATTGGGAAGGCTATTTCCGAAAAACAACAGGAAAATTGGGGTAAAGCCATTGTGCCAACCTTATCGAAAGAATTACAAAAGGAGTTTCCCGGAACAGGAGGCTTTTCAGTTGGGAATTTATGGCTAATGGCACAGTTTTATAATGAATATCACAGTGTTTCAAATCTCGTACCATTGGTACGAGAAATTAGTTGGAGCAAACATGTTACTGTTTTGAAACGTTGCAAAGACAATCTCGAAAGACAGTTTTATATTCAAGCAACTAAAAAATTCGGATGGACTAAAAATGTACTAATTCATAATATCGAAAGTAAAAACTATGAAAAATACCTGCTCAGCCAAACCAATTTTGAACAAACTTTACCTGAAAGCATTAAAAATCAAGCAATTTTAGCCGTAAAAGATGAATACACTTTTGATTTTCTAAGCCTTGGCGAAGAGCATTCCGAAAATCAACTTGAAACAGCATTAGTAAATAACATTCGTGCTTTTTTACTTGAAATGAATTTTCAATTTGCCTTTGTAGGCAATCAATTTAAAATTAATATTGACGATAAAGAGTATTTTATAGATTTGTTACTCTACCACAGACAATTACAATGTCTTGTGGCTATTGAATTGAAGGTAGGTGAATTTATACCTGAATATAAAGGGAAAATGGAGTTTTATTTATCCATATTAAACGACAAAGTAAAATTACCAAACGAAAACGATGCCATCGGCATTATTATCTGCAAAGAAAAAAACCGTACTGTGGTAGAATATTCCCTTAAAACAAGTAATATGCCTATTGGCGTCGCAACCTATACCACTACCCCAAAATTACCTGAAAATTATCGCAAATTTCTACCCGACAGCGAAACAATTATTGAAAAATTAGAAGGTTACTTCGGAATATGTAATATATAACAAATGAATAGCAATCAAAATGAAATAGTTCTTTATCAACCTGATAATTCAGTTGAAATAGAGGTGTTGTTGAAAAATGAGACCGTTTGGTTAAACCGTCAACAGATGTCTATTTTATTTGATAGGGATATTAAAACGATTGGTAAACATATTAATAACGCTTTAAGAGAAGAATTATCTGAAATTCCTATTGAAGCAAAATTTGCGACAACTGACCCAAATCCAACTGTCGCAAATTTTGCGACAGTTCAAATAGAAGGAAATAGGGAGGTTTTAAGGAATATTGAATATTATAACCTTGACGTAATCCTGTCGGTAGGTTATCGGGTAAAATCAAATAGAGGTATTCAATTTCGCAAATGGGCAAACCGCATTTTAAAAGAATACATTCTAAAGGGATATGCTATTAATCAACGCTTTGAACGAATAGAATACCGAGTTACAGAAACCGAAAAAAAAATAGATTTCTTTGTAAAAACCTCATTGCCGCCGGTGCAAGGGATTTTTTATGATGGTCAAATTTTCGATGCTTACGTTTTTGTCTCCGACTTAATAAAATCAGCAAAAAAATCTATTGTTTTAATTGATAATTACATAGATGAAAGTGTTTTACTTCTGTTGTCGAAAAGATTACCCAAAATCACTGCAAAAATTTACACAAAACACATTTCTACGCAATTACAGTTGGACTTATCAAAGCATATTGCACAATACGAACCTATTAGTATAGTCGAATCCAATATTTTTCATGACAGGTTTTTGATTATTGATTCAACTGTTTATCATGTAGGCGCTTCACTTAAAGATTTAGGGAAGAAACTGTTTGCTTTTTCAAAAATGGAAATAAAACCTGACAAGATTTTGGGAAATTTATAAATAAAAAATATATAGAATAATAAATAATACTAACAGAAATGGATTTCACAAACTTTTTAATGATGCACCAGGAAGCCGGACTGATATCAGTCTTTTTAATACTTCTGTTATATGATGTATTCGGTTCCGAAAAATCGAAAAAATATTTCAGACTAACGGCATGTGTGCTGTTTGGAATACACACCTTTGCAGGATTTATTCCACTTGATTATTTGCCGTTTGAAGCAGGCGCTGCCTTCGGAGGAATGTATATTTGCTCCGATATGACGGTGTTGATGAAAAACATCCTCAATGTCGGGACATTGCTCGTGTTGATGCAATCGGGACAATGGCTTCGTTCCAATGAGATAAAAGTCAGAGAGGGAGAGTTTTACACCATCGTACTTTCTACATTAGTAGGGATGTATATGATGGTATCTGCGGCAAATTTCATGTTGCTTTACATCGGAATAGAAGCCGCTTCGTTGCCGCTTGCCTGCCTTGTTGCCTACAACAAATACAAAGAGAAATCTGCCGAAGCAGGCGCTAAATTCATCCTTATCTCTGCCCTGTCGTCGGGAATCATGCTGTTTGGCATATCCTTTTTATACGGCGTAGCGGGAACGATGTATTTTACCGACATGGCAGAAGTTTTGACCTACAGTCCGATGACGGTGATGGGGCTTGTTTTCTTCTTTGCAGGATTGGGATTTAAAATCTCGTTGGTACCATTCCACCTCTGGACAGCCGATGTTTACGAAGGAGCGCCGACAGGTGTAACCGCTTACCTCTCTGCCATTTCCAAAGGTGCAGCCTGCTTTGCCTTGCTGTTTGCACTCTATCATGTATTTGAAAACGTCAGTATCGTTTGGCATCATATAATATGGGTAATATCGGTAATAACCATCATCATCGGTAACCTTTTTGCCATTCGTCAAAAAGACATCAAACGATTTTTTGCTTTCTCGTCCATTTCACAGGCGGGTTATATTATGATTGGCGTCATCAACGGAACTCCCGAAGGAATGGCGGCAACCGTTTACTATGTGCTTGTTTACTTGCTGGCAAACCTTGCTGTTTTCGGCGTTATCACAGCAGTAGAAAACAAGTCGGGACGTACCGATATTGCTGCATACAACGGTTTTTACAAATCGAATCCGATACTCGCTTTTGTGATGATGCTCGCTGTTTTCTCGTTAGCAGGAATACCACCATTAGCAGGATTTTTTAGCAAATTTTTCATCTTCGCCGCCGCAGCAGCAGAAGGTGAATATGTGTTAGTATTCATTGCATTGGTCAATACAGTCGTAGCGCTTTATTATTATCTGCTCATCATCAAGGCAATGTTCATCAATCAGGAAGAAGAACAAGCAGTTGGATTGATAAAAACCGACACGTATAATAAATTATCACTACTGTTCTGCTCCGCAGCAGTCATAGTGATAGGGTTTATCAGTTTAATTTATGAGTATATTTTGAAGATATAATGATAGAATATCAAAGTTCTATTTTGTGAATAAAAATTTATTTTGTACCTTTGCACAAAAGAAATAATAAAAATTGTTTAAATAATATTTTATAGACATGAAAAAACTTAATCTAATTATCATGGTAAGTGTTTGCTTTTGTGTTATTTCTGTACAAGGGCAATTAAAAGTGAATTCCAATGGGAAAATGCATTTAGGTGATCCTTGGTATGGGCAAGACCAAGACAATGTATTGTCGGGGTCGATTTTTGGGTCCGGTCCCCATTGTGAACCATGGAAAGGTGGGTCAAAACTCGCCTTTGGTGATTTTGGACGCTATAGTCATTTTGGTTGGAATGTTTTTATTGGTGAGTATCCAGAACCAAATGGTGCGCTTACCGGAGACAGCGACCAACTTTGGCTACATGGGAAAAACGGTTATTTCATAACAAATGGCGGTAATCCAGGTCCTCCCATTCTGTACAATCCTTCATTGCGTTCCAATGCGATGTATTTTACTGTTACTGTTTTTGCTCCCAGCATGTTTACCACTTCCGATGCCCGTTTTAAAAGCAATGTAACTTCTATTGAAAACCCTTTGAACAAATTGATGAATTTACGGGGTGTGGCTTACGATTTCAACGACAAAGAACGCAAGGATATATTGGCTGTCCGACATAAAGTGTTAATAACCGAACCTTCTGACGATCCTCCCTCAGAAAAAGAGTTACAAGCAATGAAAGATATGCAGGAATGGGAAGAATTAATGCTGCAAAAAGAGCATAAACTTGGTTTCATTGCGCAGGAAGTACAGAAAATATTTCCAGACTTGGTTAAAGAAGATGACTTGGGATATCTTGCTATTGATTATAATGGTTTAATTCCAGTTATTATAGAAGCCATGAAAGAACAACAAAGGCAAATACAGAAATTAGAGGATCGAATAGCAGAATTGAGTGGGACCATAATTCCAAAATCATCAACTCCGACTGTTATTGAAGAAACAAAAGTCAATACAACCAATACTTTTTTGTATCAAAACATTCCAAATCCGTTTACAGAAAAAACAGAAATAAGATATTTACTTCCTGAAGATAGCCAAGATGCCCAACTGTATATTTTCAATATTCAGGGTCAAAATGTAAAAACGGTTAATTTGTCCGGCAATGGAGCAGGAAACATATTTATTCAAGGCGCTGAATTAGCGCCCGGAACATATATCTATACGCTCTATTCTAATGGAAAAGAGTTAGATACCAAACGGATGATATTAACAAAGTAAAAAAGGAAGATGTTCAATGAAAAAAAACGTATTAATAGCAGTAATAGCGCTACTTGCGCTGAGTGGAGTCGAAGCAAACGCTCAAATTCAAAATCGTCACCCAGAGGATGATTTATATAATGGATTATTAACAAATGAGGAATATTTTGAAAACAGTGATTACATTTTGGAGGTTATACAACTTCATTATGATATAACCATTGATTACTACGCCTCAAAAAGAGGTGTTGAAGCAAATAAAATAGATGAAAACGGAGAATTGAAAACCGCAATAGATGAAGATGAAATATATTCTGCATGGATGTTAAAAGTCTTACGTGTTTATAAGGGTGAAAATGTGCAAGCAGGGGACACCATTATTATCTTTGCAAAAGGCGGATTTCTTTGGATAAATTATATGGACTACTCTCTTCATCCGGAAGGTGCCATGGCTTTTGAAAGGATAGGAAAAGGAAGCGGATACCGCGGCGATTCTGGTATTTCTTTTTCAAGATATGATGTTTCTATCATTTTTGGAAATAACACCGAATTTCCAAAAAGTTTAGACAAACCAAAAAATGACCATTATCTAAAAATAAAAATTCAAAACAAATACAAAGCAAGATTGTTTTGGGAAGATGGTAAATATTCGGGTTTAAATGACCTGCATTTTGAAAACAGATACGAGTTGTGTAAATATATGGCACGATTTGAAGGAATAAATGTAAATCTGAACGACCAGAAGCAGATGCTCCGTTATTTAACTGGCGACGAAGAGGCAAGAAATCAATATATAAAAGAGATGGATGATTTTAAAAAATAAGAAAGGAGTATATTTTATGAAAAAAACCGTATTAATAGCAGCAATAGCGCTACTTGTGCTGAGTGGAGTCGAAGCAAACGCTCAAACTCGATGTTATGGCAGTTATCCTTTTAATCCATACCCACATATAGATACTACTAATTTATATAAGGGCTTATTGACAAATGAAGAATATTTTGAAAACAGTGATTATATTTTGGAGGTCATACTACTTTCTAAAGATATAGGTCTTGATTACTATGCCTCAAAAAGAGGCGCTGATGTAAATATAGAATATGAAAATGGAGAGTGGAAACCTGCAATAAATGACGATGAAATATATTCTACACGGAAAGTAAAAGTTTTGCGCGTTTACAAAGGTGAAAATATTACAGAAGGAGATACAATTGTTGCTTTTGCAAAAGGGGGATATATTCTAATAAATTATACATCTCTGCCGGAAGGGGGTATATACTCTGACATTATCGGAAAAGGAAGTGAGTACTATGGCGATCCCGGCATTTCCATATCAAGGAGTAATTCTTCCATAATTTTCGGAAAAAACGCTGAGTTCCCAAAAAGTTTAGATAAACCTAAAAATGACCATTATTTAAAAATAAAAATTCAAAACAAACAAAAAGCAGGATTGTTTTGGGAAGATGGTAAATATTCAGGTTTAAATGACCTGCATTTTGAAAACAGATACGAGTTGTGTAAATACATGTCACGATTTGAAGGGATAAATGTGGATTTAAAAGACCAAAAGCAAATGTTCCATTATTTATTTGGCGACGACGAGGCAAGAAATCAATATATAAAAGAAATGAATATTGATTTAAAAAAACAAAACGACAGTACCCTTCGATTTATGATACAACAGAGGGAAGAGTTGCTGAAATCGGATAAAAAAAAAGTCCCGATTGATCCGAAATCTAACGTGGATATAACTTTTTGGACTATAAACCATAATCAGACTTACAGCGGCGGCAAACATTTTTTTGAGTTCGATATGGCTGTAAGCGTTAATAGCAGTAATATTTATCTGTTTTATCTTGAACCCTGGATAAGTTATAATATAACTGCTTTTGGGCAGAATATAAAAACCGCAGGAAAACTAACGGTAACGAATTATAATGCAAGGTATAATGAAATTTATACGGACGATACTTATAGTGGTAATGTATTGGCAATAAGTTACCTCTACAAAGATGGTTCGGGAGATAAAATACTCATATCTAACGGACCATCGCCAACAAAAGTTCTACATATAAAAATTGAATTGTTACCAAATCTAAATGGCGTACCTTCTCAAATAGAATTTTTATTAGAAAACGTTAAGTGGTCTCTTTACACCACAGCGCCAAACGGAACATTATTATATTCTTTTAGAAATATATATTTCAACAATCCACAATTTTTGTTAAACAACATGCCGCCCTCAATATCAAGTTTTAGCCCTGCAACTGTGCGGGCAGGAGTGGGCGAAGTACTGACAATAAAAGGCAGTAAATTCGGACATACAAAAGGAAAAGTGATTTTTACTTCTGCCGAAGATATAACAACTACTAACGACGGCTTTTTAAAAGGATTAGACGGGCAGCATATTACCGACTGGTCAGACTCTCAAATAAAAGTAAAAGTTCCTTCCTTTGTGCAAGATGGATATATAGTAGAAGGAGAGCAAATTCCTGGTTATGGTAGTAGCGCAGGTACGGGCAAAATAAAAATAGTAACAGCCAACGACATAACTTCGGCGGCAAGCGCTAACCCATTAACTGTTGAGTATTCGGTAACCAACCATAAAAATGATGATAACCCTGCAATCCCTATAGAACGAGTATATTTAGCGCGAATTCATTGCGATTATGATTTTTGGTTTGTACTGCATAACAATATAAAAAATGATAAAGATAAAGTACAAATAATTGCTGCGATAGAATCAGCGCTTACAAAGTGGCGAGATTCAACGAAATTAAATGTACAATTAGTAAAAGATGGGAGTGACTACCAGTATGTAGGTTCATTTTCAACTACCACAAATGTAATAGGTTTTGATGCTACACCTGGATTTATGGGTACCACCGGACGATTCCTGCCGGATCTTGGTATCAATAAACTTTATAGAAGCACCGGCTCTCATATTCGTATAAATCCAAACTATTCTTGGCACTATAGCACAACATTGCCTGCTCCGGCAGGAAAAGTATGTTTTTATAATACGATTCTTCATGAATTAGGGCATATATTATTGTTGGGACATATAAAAGATGACGGGAAATTAATGCACGCAACTGAAAATCACTTGGTTTCAAATCCAATAATCAATTTTTCAGCCCAAACAAGCGCAATAAAAGGGGCGAAAAGAACCGTTCAAGACAGTCGCCCTCCAAATTTTAGTTGGATTTGGACGCTTCCTCTACTAATATTAGCAGATTCCATACCCAAACCGGTAATAACTTCAAACTCGGGTTTCGCCATTTGCCCTGGATCTACAATAACCTTAAAAACAGCAGCATTATCAGGCGCTACCTACCAATGGAAAAAAGACGGCGTTAATTTTGCGACCACTCAATCAATTACAATTTCTGCTGCAGGACAATACACTGTAACGGTAAGTAGAAATGGGTGTAGCCGCACATCAAATCCGGTAACTGTTACCATAGCATCATTGATTGGTAATATTACTACCTCTCAAACTTGGAGTACAGACAAGACACTTTGTCAAAACATTTCCATACAGTCAGGCGCTACATTAACAATAACAGCCACAGCAACGGTATTTTCATCAAATTACTCAATAACGATTATGAACGGCGGAAAATTGATATTATCCGGCGGAACCATTGATGATGGAAATATTATTGCACAAAACGGCAGTGAATTAACCATAACGAATAACGGAAAAATATTGTTAGGAAATAATGATAACTTTAAAGTACAAATAGGCGCTTTATTTAATTTAGGATATGGTGAAGTCTCGTTGAAATAAAATTAGAGTAACTATTTTTTAAAAAAAAAAATCATGTACACAGCATATCATTTAACATCTGCGCAGGAAGTAAACACCGATATATTGGATTCTATAAAAATTGCTTTTAAATCGAAACCGATTACAATTACAGTGGAAGAAGACCATGATGATTTTTACCTTTCGTCTGATATGAAGTCTATTTTAAACAAACGCCTGAAAGAAGATGAAAAAAACTATTTAACAGCAGAAGAATCTATCAATCAACTTAATAACAAATATGGTTAATAAAACTCAATAAGTTTCCTTATTCTTTGTTCTTTATTGTTGATGAAAACAAAAATAAGGTGAGCATACTTTCCTGTTTTCACAATAAACGGAATCCAAATAAACGACCTTAATACTTTGAATATTTGAATAAATAATAAAAATATAACAGATTAAAAATATGAGTAAAAACAACACAGTTTCAACAGACATCTTAATCATCGGCGGCGGACCTTCGGGCTTAGCAACCGCTATTCATCTTGCCGATTTATTAAAACAAAAAGGACTTGAAAAAAGAATTATCCTGATAGACAAAGGAAATTCCATCGGTAGTCATATCCTTTCAGGCGCAGTTTTACGCGCCGAAGTGTTTAAAAAATTATTACCCGAAGTGGATTTCAACGACATTCCACTCAACGCAAAAGTAAGCAAAGACGCCCTGATGCTTCTTAGTAAGAAGATGAAATTAAAACTGCCTTTCCACCCGCCACACATGGGTAATAAAGGCAATTATACCGCTTCGCTGGGGGAAGTTTGTCGCTATTTGGCAAACATTGCCACCGAAAAAGGCGTTGAAATCTATTCCGGATTCGCCATGAGCGACCTGCTGTACGACGAAAACGGAAAAGTCATCGGCGCCAAAGCAATAGACACCGGCGTTGACCATCACGGCGAAAAGATGGAAAACTTCCAGCCCGGAAGCCTTGTAGAAGCAAAACTAACCATCCTCGCCGAAGGTACACGCGGCAGTTTGACTAAAAAACTGATTGATAAATTCGACCTCCAAAAAGGTAAAAATCCGCAGATTTATTCCCTTGGCTGCAAAGAAGTTTGGAGCGTACCCGAAGGAACAATCAAACCGGGTGAAGTGTACCACACCATGGGCTATCCCGCAATGCAGTGCAATGTGTTCGGCGGCGGATTCATTTACGGCTTAAACGACAATAAAGTAGCAGTCGGATTAGCGCTCGGATTAGATTATGCCGACCCGACATTAGACCTCCACAAAGCCTTCTCAATGTGGAAAACACATCCCGCCGTTGCCAAATACCTCAAAAACGGAAAAATGATTGAATACGGCGCAAAAACAATGCCTGAAGGTGGATGGTATTCACTTCCAAAACTCTATACCGATAACATACTTATTGTAGGCGACAGTGCAGGATTTCTGATAATGCCCGCACTCAAAGGCATACACCTCGCCATACATTCCGGTATGCTCGCTGCCGAAACAGCAGTTACAGCATTGGAAAAAGACGACTTCTCCGAACAAATACTCCAACAATACGAAACATTGGTAAACAAAAGCGTTATCAACAAAGAGATGCGCCGAGTACGCAATTTCCGTCAAGGATTTATCAGCGGAATGATTATGGGAGCATTCCACTTTGCAACACAACTTGTTACAGGCGGCGCCGGACTATTCGGAAGACTTAAATCGCACCCCGACAGCGATGCCACTAAAATGATTGAAGACTACGAAGGCAAAAAGACATTCAAAGAAAAATACGCCAGCTTTGAGTTCGACAAAGTCCTCACTTTCGACAAAGCCACCGACGTCTATTTCTCAGGCGCACTGCACGATGAAAATCAAGTACCCCACCTGCAAATCAACAACCCGAAATCGTACAACATCTACAACATCAAACAGTTCGATGCACCCTGTCAATACTATTGCCCTGCCGAAGTTTACGAACTTCATACCGACAAAACCGGACATCAGGAACTCAGAATCCATTTTGAAAACTGCCTCCACTGTAAAACCTGCGACATCAAAGAACCCGTGGACGGTATTACCTGGAACGTTCCAAACGGAGGAAACGGACCGGAGTATAAGAGTATGTAGTTTGATTAATAATTAATAAATTTATACACATCATGACAATTATCAGTTTAATAAAACAAGTACCGCTACCCAGCGAAATGCGCATGGGCGACGACGGTTTAATGGAAAGAACAAAAGCAAAATCAACCATCAACAACGATTGCCAGTTCGGACTTGAAGCCGGATTGCAAATGAAAAAGAAATATCCTGATGCTCGGATGATAGCCGTTTCGATGGGACCACAATCGTTTGAAAAAGCACTACGAACTGCAATATCCATGGGATACGACGACGTTTACTTGCTTTCCGACCGAAAACTCGGAGGCAGCGATACCTTTGCCACAGGCTTGGCTATTTCTACATTGCTGAAACATTTGGGATTTACCAAAGACAGCAAAGAGCCGTTTATCATCTTTGCCGGACGACAAACCAGCGACGGCGATACGGCACACGTGCCTTCACAGGTAGCCGAAAATCTCGGAGTCCCGCAGGCTACTTTCGTCGAAAGAGTTGAAGCAGACGAAAACGGATACATCATCGCCAAACGTATTATCGAAGGCGGTTATCAAATGATGAAACTTCCGATGCCATGCGTTATCTCGCTCACACCAACTGGGATTGCACCACGAAAACCATCGTTGGTTGGCGCTGTAAAAGCGCGCAGTTCAGAAGTCAAAGTCTTTGGTGTTGACGACATCAATCTATCAACAGAGAAAATCGGATTGGCAGGCTCGCCCACCATTGTCAACTCTGTTTGGGACATAGTGAGCGACCGTCCACCGGTGATGATGGCTGCCGGACAAGGTGAAAAACAGTTGGTTGCCGACTTCATTACCAAATTTAAAACAGGCGGTAATACGTTGCAGAAAAAAGAAGCAAAAGAAAAAGAAGCAAAAGAAATTCCTGATTATCCCGTTGTAGATATCCGAAACGGCGCAAAAGGTATTTTGACATGGGCTGAAATTGTCAACGGTAAAGTTGCCCGTCCGTCATTAGAGCTGCTTACCCCTGCCCGTAACTTGGCAAATCAATTAGGAAACGACACAAAAATTTCTACTGTACTCATTGGTAAAAATGTTGAGCCATTGGCACAAACACTCTTTGAACATGGCTCCGATGAAGTCATTTTAGTAGAAGACGACCGTTTGGAAGAATATTTGGTGCTACCTTTTGCCGACATCTTTGCACAGATTTCAAAAGAAAGAAGACCCGAAATAGCCCTTTTCGCTGCAACTACATCAGGACGCGAACTTGCCCCGCGCATTGGCGTTAAAACCGGCAGCGGCGTTACGGCAGACTGTACCGGATTGGAAATAGGACAATATGTTAATAAAAAGAAACAGGAAATCGTTTATCCGATATTAGAATCCCGCCGTCCTACCTACGGAGAGAGTAAGTTGGCAACGATTCTCGGATTTGAATTTCCGCAAGTATCCACTGCTCGTGCCGGCACATTCGCAATGCCCTCCGAACAAAAAGGTCGTAAAGGGATACTATCCACCTTTAAACCGCAATTAAAAGATGAACATTTTATTGTAGAAATCCTTAAAACCGTCCGTGGCGAAGGCGGATTGCAGGGATTGTTTGAAGCCGATGTCATCGTATCGGGAGGACGCGGAACGGTCGGAAACGAATTAGCCTTAGTAAAAGAACTTGCCGAAGCGCTCAAAGCAAAAGGCATCAAAGCTGAATGGTCCTGCAGCCGTGTAGTAGTTGACGGAGGTTTTGCCGAATACGCCCGTCAAGTAGGACAAACAGGTAAAACCGTTCGTCCGAAAGTGTATGTTGCCATCGGAATTTCTGGCGCTATTCAACATATTGCAGGTATCAAAGAAGCAGGTAAAATTGTCGCTATTGACCACAACGCCAAAGCATCTATCTTCCACCATGCCGACTTCGGTATTGTAGGCGAATACGAAGATATTGTACCGGAACTGATAGAGCAGGTTAAAAACGGTTTTACTTTCGGAGTTGAAGCGGAAAAGAAGTAATGTTTAATCTTTAATGCTGAAATTAAACTGTTTATCAATCTTTTTTCGAAAGAAACTAAACACTACATAATAAAGGACAAGCAGTCCAATGCCGACAAGCCCGACAACACCCTGTGGCAGGTTGGATGCGGATGAAATTATAATTCCGGTAATTAATGCCAAAAAAGGAAGTATATAGCCGAAAAATAAGGCTTTCCATCCCATTTTTTCAGTTAATGTCAGGGTTATTTCGTCTCCGGTAGAAAAAATTTGATGTGGCAGTTTTTGTACAGGAATCAATTCATTTTCATTCGTATTGATATTACAAAACCCTTTCGCGGCGCATCCGTGACAGGCGGGAGTGCGTTCTATAGAGACAAAATAAAAGTCGTCTGTTATTTGACGAATAATACCTTTATGTTTTATCTCTTTTTGATTCGATTCCATATTATTGGTTAATAGAAGAAAAGATAAGCCACCAAAATCGCTGCGATGACGCCAACCAAATCGGCAAACAACCCCGCTCCGATGGCGTAACGTGTCCGTTTTATTCCAACCGAACCGAAATAGAGTGCGATAATATAAAATGTCGTGTCGGCAGCGCCTTGAAATAGGCATGATAATCGCCCTACAAAACTATCGGGACCATAATTAATCATCGTTTCCACCATCATTGCTTTGGCTCCACTACCGCTCAATGGTTTCATAAATGCTGTCGGCAAAGCCGCAACAAAATCTGAATTGATACCCATTGTATTAAACGTCCAAGCCAATCCTTCAATTACATAACCCATGGCGCCGGAAGCACGAAAAACAGCAATCCCCACCAACATCCCCACCAAAAACGGAATGATTTTAATCGTAATCGTAAAACCATCCTTAGCGCCATTGATGAAGGCATCATAGACATTTATTTTTTTATAAAAGCCCCCTGCAATAAACCCCATGATTATCAACAATAGAAGTCCATTGCTGAAAACACGTGAAAATACTTCCATCTGCTCTTGATTCAAAGAAGAAAAATAAATCAGGATGCCTGCAATGATAGCCGTAATGCCGCCCAACCATCCTAAAACAGTCTTATTGAACAGATTGATTCTCTGTCTGATGGCTACAAAGACAAGTCCGGCAAAAGTTGAACAATAGGTGGCAATCAATAAAGGGACAAAAATATCGGTCGGATTGGAGGAACCGAGAATTGCCCGCTGTGCCAAAATGGTAACGGGAATAATGGTTAAACCGCTGGTGTTTAAGGTTAAAAACATGATTTGAGCGTTGCTGGCGACGTCTTTTTTTGGATTCAATTCTTGCAGGCTTTGCATGGCTTTCAATCCGATAGGCGTTGCAGCGTTGTCTAATCCGAGCATATTAGCAGAAAAGTTCATCAACAACTGTCCCGAAGCGGGGTGATTTTTAGGGATTTCTGGAAACAATTTTGCAAAAAAAGGTCCAACAATACGGGAAAGAAAACGCACAGCGCCTGCTTTTTCTCCAATACTCATCAATCCCAACCAAAGTGTCATCACTCCTGTCAACGGAAGGGCAATATCCATAACCGCCACTTTCGATGAAGTAAAGGTAGCATCAATGATATTTTTAAAAATCATGGCATCGCCACTGATAGCAAACTGCAACAGCGCCACCACAAAAGCAACTAAGAAAAAGGCTATCCAAATGTAATTAAGGGTCATTTTTACTTAAAATGATTAATTTATTTGTACACAACTTTGGTCTGAATTAGTAGTAAAAGTTTATTCTAATAATATCGTTTAAGTCATTCATCTCTAATCTTTTATTATTTATTTTCTGTGCAAAGATACAATAAAAAAATTTATAACAACGTTATTAACTTTGTAAAAATTTAAAATGTATTAGTGTATGGAAATTATTTTAGTAACTGTATTCTATATTGGTTTTTTAATAGCCGCCACCATACTTGCCAATAGATTGGGGAGAAGTGTATTAGGATGGTTTTTTCTGTCTATACTGATTTCACCAATACTCAGTCTCATATTTCTATTCTGTTTAGGAGAAACCAAACGTGTTATAATAGAGAAAACCATGTTATTAGTAAGGGCTTTAAGAATGGCGAACAATAATGAAACAGAAGATGAAACGAATGAATAATTTTGTATAGAAATATCATCCCAATTATCTGGGTCTTGTAGTTTGCGTTTGTAGATTTTTGAATAAGCAACAGCATTGTCGTATATAGTTACTAATAGTATTCTATTCTAAACAATGGCTACCTTAATCCATGCCGTTTAAAAATTTCTATAATCTGTTCTTTAGATAGTTTGGTAATCGTTTGGATTTGTTCAAAAGTAAATCCATTTTGCTTGCCGGTTACGACAATATCCTCTAATGTATCTGTTTTTCCTTCAGCGCGACCTTCTGCACGTCCTTCTGCGCGTCCTTCGACTCGTCCTTCTGCGCGACCTTCTGCGCGACCTTCGACTCGTCCTTCTGCGCGACCTTCTCTCCGAGCGCCTTCTCTAAGTGTTTTTTCAATACGGACACTATCCCAATAACCATCATACGCTGCTAATTCTTCGGGGGTGAAGGCTCCTTCTTCACATAATTTGGCGGCTTGACTAATATATTCATTTTCTTGCATTTCCGGTGGAAGCGACTTCATCTTTTCATCCACTTCTTTAAGAAATCGCAACCACAATGCCATGAGTTTTTTGTCTGCTACTGTTTCAGGATGAAATTTAGTCAATTCTACTAAAACAAATTCAAGTCCGGGAATGATTTCGTCCGTGTTTTCGCGGTTAACGATTTGAAAGTGGTGGTAAAACTGTTCGGTTTTATGGTCAAAATTTTGATTTAGTATTGCGAGGGTATATACAGGATGCAATAGATGATAATCTTCTTTTCGATCTAGTTGTCTGACGTATGCCTTGCCGGCATTAAATACAATACGGTTATAAAAGGCTTCATTCCAAAATACCTGCATTTCCACAATAAACAACCTATTATAGTTATCTTTACATCTTACATCAACAATGGAATCTTTTTTGCCGGGATTATCCGGCACTAACTCCGATGGTAGATATTCTACCTCAATAATATGTCTGTCTGTTTCAAACGGCATCAAGGCGTTCAGAAAACTGATCAGCAACTTAGGATGTTCGCCAAAAATACGCTTAAATGTTAAATCTGTCTTCGGATCAAGATAACGTGCCATATTTTTCAACATTAAATAATTTGCAAATGTACAACTTTTTTTGGAATGCTTCATAAAGAGTTGTGCCTCGGAAACAATAAGCATCCTCCTCAAAAACAATATCGTTGTTTGTACTTTTATTCCTTTTTAATAACTTTCTTTCCTTTCACTATTAACAATAATCCTAAAAATGTTATCAACCCATTTAAAATCAATATTTCAAATCCGAATTTATATCCCCAGAGCCATTTTTCTGAGTTGGAACTGATGATGTAGCATAAAATCGGTGAAAGAACTGCGACGAAAGGGGCAAACCGGTCGCGGATATTTCGTTTGGTGAATATTCCGAAGGCGAATAATCCTAATAAAGGTCCGTATGTATATCCTGCAACGGTGTAAATAGATTTGATAACGCTTTGATTGTTAATAAGCCTGAAAACTACAATAACTACTCCCAGCAGGATTGCCATACCGATATGGACATACATTCGTTTGATTTGCAATTTTTTATCATCGTTTTTAATTCCCAAAATATCCACTGTAAATGAGGTTGTCAAAGCCGTCAATGCCGAATCGGCGCTTGAATATGCCGCTGCTAAAATTCCTACTAAGAACAAAATCCCTGTGAAAACGCCGAGATATAACTCCCCTGTTGCAGGATTTATGCCGGTTGCAATGGTTGGAAAAAGGTCGTCGGTATGTTCGGGAATTGCTAATCCGTTTTGATGTGCAAAAGCCACTAACAGAACGCCTAAAGAGAGGAATATCAGATTGATAGGAAGAAAAGCGAGACTATACGACATCATATTTTTCTTGGCATCTTTCAGATTACGACAACTCAGGTTTTTTTGCATCTGGTCTTGGTCTAATCCTGTCATGGTAATGGTTGTAAAGGCTCCTGCAAAAAACTGTTTGAAAAAGTAACGGTTATCCGCCCAACTGTCGAAAAACCACACACGCGATAAGTCGCTGTCTGCAATGGTCTTAACCATTCCTCCAAATCCAAAATTCATACTTTTAGAAATTTCATACATACAAAGTATCACCGCTCCTATGAAAACGATGGCTTGAACGGTATCTGTCCAGATGACCGTTTTAATGCCTCCTTTGCGGGTGTAAAGAAAAATCAGCAGTATGGTTACAGCAACGGTTACAAAAAATGGAATGTTCCACGCATCGAAAAGCGCTTTTTGCAGTACAATAGCAACGACATAAAGCCGAAAAGCCGAGCCTAATGTTCTGGATATCAAGAAAAAAACAGCGCCTGTTTTATAGGAGTGAAAACCGAACCGTTGCTGTAAATATCCATAAATAGAGGTTAGATTTAATCGGTAATACAACGGAAGCAATACAAATGCCACCACAAAATACCCCAAAACAAAACCCAACACCATTTGCATATACGAAAACTGGTCGGTCAGCACATAACCGGGTACTGATACAAAAGTAACTCCCGAAATAGAGGTACCAATCATTGCTACGGCTATGATGTACCACGGTGAACGGCGATTCCCCAAATAAAACGACTGACTGTCAATATTTCTCGTTGTAAAATAAGAAATAGCAAACAGTAGTAAAAAGAAAAAACCGATAACTGTTAAAACTAAAATAGGGGACATCTATTCAAAATCATTATATAACAAATACTTCTTTCTCAACTCTTTATACTCATTTAATTCTGGTTGCCATGAAGCCTTTATTTCCTCTTCGGATTGTCTTTGAGCAATCTGTTTTGCCAAAATATCGTTTCCTGCTAACAGATTGAAATGTGAAAGTCGTGTAATCATCTGTTCCGGTTTTCCGAACCTTTTGCTGAAATTCAACAGATATTTTAATGTAAACGACTGATATGGAACATATCTTAAATCCATTCCGTAGCATTGTTTTCCTTTGTGCAAAGGGTCTGCAGCGCCATAAGAACTTTTAGGTGTAAATGTAAAAACGCCAAACTTGGGGTCGGGATAGCCAATGACTTGAAACGGAAACTCGGTGCCACGTCCAACACTGATGTCTGTTCCTTCAAAAAAACAAAGCGAAGGATAGAGCATAATCGCCTGATCGTTAGGAAGATTTGGCGAAGGAGGTATTTTGATGCTCCATGGCATAGCATGATCCCATCCTTTGCACGGAATCACAGTTAAAGCACATTGTATTCCATTGTTGAGCCATTTTTCACCGTTTATCATCAATGCTAGTTCGCCCACTGTCAAGCCATGTAATACCGGTATCGGATGCATTCCAACGAAAGATTGAAATTTTAAATCCAAAACCGGTCCATCTACTAAAGCGCCATGCGGATTGGGACGGTCGAGAATCAACATCTCTATACCATTTTCGGCGCAAGCCTCCATCACATAGTGCATGGTGGAAATGTAGGTATAAAAACGTACTCCAACATCTTGTATATCAAAGATAACTAAATCAACTCCTTGTAACTGTTCTGCTGTCGGTTTTTTGTTTTTGCCGTAAATGGACATGACGGGAATACCGGTTTTATCGTCTTTTGAGTTGTGTATGGTAGCGCCTGCATCGGCATCGCCTCGAAATCCATGCTCCGGCGCAAAAATAACTTGTATTTTAAAACCTGCTTTTAGCAACGTATCTACCAAATGTTTTTGCCCAACAACCGATGTTTGATTCACTACCAAAGCGATATTTTTCTTATCGAACATAGAAAAGTAGCGTTCGGTTTGTTCTGCTCCAGTTTGGATTGATGAGGGTTGGGCGAATGAGAAATTGACGATGAAGGATATTTGAACTAATAATATGAGAAGTAGTGTAAAAAAAATATTTTTCATGCCTATCATAGATTAATTTATGATTATTTTCATTTACTTGGAAATTAAGCGAATATTATCTCTTCTTCATTTAACATTGTGCCTTGTAAAATATAGTTTTCACGCATATCTTCAAAATACAATTCAAGAGCGTCAGCAATATTTTCTTTCAATTCCGATATGGTTAAGCCTTGTGTAAATACTTCAGGTAATTCTTTTAGTTGTCCAATCAAAAACCCATCTTTCCCTTGTTTTATTACTAATGTATATCTCATTTTATTAAAAAATAATTAATTAGTTTAAATAAAAAATCTCACTCCACCATATCCAAAAACACAGGAATGTCTTTCATTTGGGGATAGTATTCAAAAGCGTCAGCATATCCTTTGGGGTCAATACGTAGCGCTTTTTCAAACATGAGAACTGCTTCCTGTATCTTTCCTGCTCTAACCAAACAGGCTGACATACGGTATTTCAACGCCGCATCATCGGGATGAAACACCAAACCCGAACGTAAAACGTCTAATCCGTTCTCAATATCGCCTGTTTCCATCCATGCGTTGGCATAATCCATCCATATTTCGGGGTCGCTTTTGTCGAGTGAGATGATTTTTTTATAGACTTCAAATGCCTTGTCGTACTGTTCGGTTTTTTGTAAAATATCGGCTTTCATGCGCATATATTCTACATTCATACCGTCCAATTCTAATGCTCTTTCTATAAATTCCAGCGCTTGTTTTTCGTGGGAACATTCCGACAAACATACTGCAATGCCAATGAAAACATCGGGATTCATGTTGTCCAAATCCAACGATTTCTTATAGTTATCCAACGCCTGAACATAATCCTGTTTGTATTCATAACATTCGCCCAAGTAATAGTAAGTCAGCGCATCGGGTGATTCCAATGCAAAAGTCTCTTTATATGCTTCTATAGCATCGTCGTAACGTCCCAGACAGGTCAAGGCGTTTCCTTTGTTAAAATATGCCGATGTGAAAACACGGTTTAAGGACAAGGCATAGTCGTATGCTTCAAGGGCTTGTTCGTAATTCTCTAAGGAAGAACAGGCTTCGCCCAAATTGAACCATGCAAAGTCGTTTAACGGATTGTTTTCGAGAAATTCCTGATAAAATTTGATGGCGTCTTCCTGTCTGTTGGTTAATTCGTAGCAGAAAGAGAGGTCGCTCATGGCGTATTCGTTGTATGGATTTATTTTTAATGCATTTTGTAGCCATTCTATTGCTGATTTGAAATTGCCCGTTCGTTCATGTTCTAATGCAATATTTATGGTTGCTACTTCTTCAAATACTTCATCTTCACGGGCTTTCATAAATTGCTCAATGGCTTTTGCAGTCTGTCCTTGTTGGCTTAATATCTGTCCGTAAACGATATGAAATTCTGCATCTTTTGTCTCAACGGTTTGTAATAACTTCAACGCCACATCCGGTTTCCCGAGCAATGAAAAATAGCGGGATTTTTTCAGTTTGAAACATACATCGTTGGGATATTGCCTCATTGCCAATTGAATGGCTTTAGATGCGTGTTCCAAATTCATAAAATCAAGATGGTAATCTATGATGATTTCATACTCTTCCGAATCGAAAAAATAGGAACCACCCGTCCGAACCATCTTATCGAAACGGTCTATCAACTCATGCACTTCGGCATATTCTTCTGAAAAATCTTCTTCCGTCATAAATCGGTGCAAAAATACACATTACTACGGACATTTCTAAAATCTGATGTATTATTTTTTCAAAAATTTATTAACGTCTGAGTAAATAAGTAGCAATCACATCACTGCTACACTACATTATTTGGCTCTGAAAGTCGGTTTCCGTATTCCAACTGCAACTTGAAAATAATGAGGGGAAATAGAATCGCCGTGATCATTCATGCCGAAAACTTTTATTGCAATTTTATAGTCTGCTTTCAAAATCCATTCGTTTTTTTTCATTGGAATCCGCAAACCTATTCCAACCGATGGACTTATATTTAGTACTGCAACCCATCCAAGATTGTGTTGTTTCATTCTATAGTCGTCTCCTATTTTGCTTGCATAAGAAATATCCTGAAATATTCCGCATGAAAGAAAAGTTTTTATTCCTTTCCCCACATTTAAGCGAAAAGATAAAGGAAGAGAAAGGGAATGGATATGAAAAGTTAAATTTTCTTCAACGGGGAAAGCAATGGAATGTGTTAGTATTCGATCTGCAAATAACGAGGAGTAATTGTATTCCCCTCCCAACACCAAGTCTAATTGTTTCCTCAGTACGAATGAATGATACATTCCAATTCCACCGCCAAACCGCCCTTCTGTTCCATAAGATGTTGGAATGGAGCGATTACCGGATATGGTGAACTCTTTGAAATGGTATGGCGACTTCACGCCTTCCTCCTCTTGGCAGAAAACAGTAGTGAAAAACAACAAAGTGATAAGGAATAAAATAATGGGTTTCATTGCTGCTATATTTATTCTATGACAATAATCATTATGTAACTTTTGCGCAAAGGTATGGTTTTTTATTATATGTGCGTTATTGTTTGACGATTTTGTAATTATTTACTTCCCCTGTCAAAATATTCGTCATATTAAGCAAATAAATTCCCTGAGGATAATTGCCAATATCCATACTTATTCTATATTCTTCTGTTACAAAAGTTTGCATAGATATTCCCTGCGCTTTTAATATTTTAACTGTTACAGAGTTAAATGTACAACTAAATGTGATTAAAAATTACCTTTTCCGTATTCCAATCCCAAAACGACAATATTGATAAAACCCATATCCGGATATTATTTGTAATCCTGCTTTGTAGTCGGCTTTAATAACCCATTCAACACCTTTCATTGGAATTCGCATACCCATTCCAAATGAGGGACCACAATTAAGCCCAATATTATCTTTAGAAAAAGAAAAACCAAAATATTGACCTGATTCAAGAAAATATTTTACATTTTTACCAACACTAAAACGAAAAGACATCGGTAGAAAAGAAATAGTATGAATACGAAATTTTTCATTGTATTCTTTTGAAGAAGAAACATTTCCCTCTCGCACGGTATCTTCTAAAAAAATATAATTGTATTCCACCCCATACATATAATGCCATTGATTTGAAAAGAAAGATGAATGATATACACCTGCTCCACAACCTAAATGTCCTTTACTCCTTGGAGAATAGGAAATAGTGTGGTTAGCATATATAACGTATTCATCAAAAGTGATACGAAACGGCTGCGTTACATTTTCTTCAATTTGTCCGGAAACAGTAACAGATAGCAAAATGTTAATAAAACAACAGACAATAAGTCTCATAAACAACTCCTTCTTTTATTTAATTATTGTGAACATATTGTGCAAAGATAGCAATTCTTTATAAAAATAATCAGTGAAGTGAAATCTTAATACGTAACTTGTCATAGTTTTTCTTATCAATATTTCACAATCTTATAATTGTTCATTTCCCCTGATTCTATGTTTGCGAGATTAAGTAAATATATTCCCTGCAAAAAGTTCACTAGGTCTATCTCTATTCTATATTCTTCGGTTACATAAGTTTGTATAATTATGCCCTGAGAATTTAACATCTGTATTCTATATTTAACCACTTTTCCGTTTCTATAAGGGATTTCTATGATTACTTTATCTTTAGCAGGATTGGGATATACAATGATTTCATCTGTTAAACTATTTATCTGGGTGGTTTTTTTAGATGTTATTTCGGAAGGGTCTTTTGGTGCAAAATACCCATCTTCTTCCATTTCATCTTCGTTTCCATTTCGACTTGTACATGCAAATGGGTCAAGTTTTGCAGTAAATGTACATCCCGCCTTTGCTGTAAAACCTGATTGTAAAACAATTTTTTCCTCTGCTCTGGCGCTGAGATGCTGCTTGTTTTCTAATGTAAAACCATCTCCCATCTTTATTGTTGTCCCTACTACGGAATTAAAAGCTCCATCTTTAAAATTGAAAATATTTGCAGGGCTGGTGAAAAGTTTAGATTCATTATAACAAGGTAATCGTTGATAAAATCTGACATAGTCAACCTCCATCTGACTGGGGAATGGGGTGGTACGGTTCGGATCATTTCCATTGTTATGTTGAATAGCAATGTTTAAAATAATGCTCATGGGATCGTGCGGGAAAACCATATCCCAATATATACCTGGATTCAAATCACAATATACAGCTACACCAGGAATAGGAGGAAAGATTAAACCTGTTGAGTAATAGTGATAATGAGTTTTCTTTAACACTCCATCAACATACCATCTAATGCGATTTTCGTCCCATGTCATTGTAAAAACGTGAAAATCCTCAGAAAAGTCAGGACCTATATAAGTAGTTCCAGGACAATGCCCGTCATAATGAACTGCCATGTGATGAACTTTTGATAATAAATCATAATCAGGAACTGGGGGTAATACTTTCCATTCATTTCCGAATTCAAACACATCAATTTCATTCCATGGCGGATTACCAAACATCCAAAATGCTGGCCAAAAGCCCCATCCTTTGGGAATTTTTATTCTTCCTTCAAGTTTCCCATGTGTAAACCTTAATTTTGTCCAAATTTCCCCTGTAGTATAGTCAAAAGCAGCTACTTTATAGGTTGGTGGTCTTGTTGTCCAGTCTATAACCCACGTCCCAATGTAAGGGGTATCCAACTTTTTACTAATAATTTTTAGTGTACCATTATTAACTTCGATATTTTCAGGTAAATGCCATGCTTTTTGTTGGTTGAAATTATCATCGCGAGGTACACCCTCTTTAGGTTCCCAAAAGTTCAAATCCAATGAATTACCGTTGAAATTTTCTTCAAAAACCAATTTCCATGAAGTATTATTACAAATATTTTTATACTTAGTAATAGTTATCAACTGATGAGTACAAAGATCACCTCTTTCTCCTGTAAGGATTTCTTCTTCATCTATTTCCTGCCCGGTAACAAAATTAACTCCCAGCAGTCCTATTATCAAAAAAACAAAATAGTTTTTTTTCATCCCCTACCTCCCTTCTTTCAATGAGCGGATTTCTGCTTTCATGGATTGTATATCATCATTTTGTTGCAGAATATACAAGGTTAATTCCTCCACTTTTTTAAGCAGAAGGGTGTTCATCGTTCCAATATTAATGCCATTTTCAGCAATATCGGAGGCAGAGGGCATTTCAGGAAGTCGTTTGTTTTGTTGAATGTAATCTGTTACTTCGCATAGACTTCTCAAGTTGTAATCGTCGGCAAAGACATAGTCGGGCCATTTTATTTCTTCATCGTCACCATCTCCTCTTGATCCTGGAGATACAACCAATTCCATACAGTTGATGGTTCCGTTAACTTTTAATTTATAACTGCCTGTTGATGTTATACCGATTCCGACATTACCACTGAAGTAACTATTTCCTGCAACATGAAATTTCTGTGCAGGAACAGTTGTACCGATGCCGACATCTCCGTTATTATTCATCACCATTGTATTCCATGTAGAAACGGTTGAACCGGCGGCTCCGCTTGGGGCAGTTTGAAAGACAATGTCGCCGGATCCTCCAAAAGTAATACGGGAGGCAACACCCTGCTGTATTCTTACATCATTACTTCCATTGTAATAGGTGTTCCTTCCTATTATTTTGTTGGCGGAACCGTCATAAAATGTCCAAATGCTACCAATTTGCATATTGACAAGAGGATCTGATGTACCCACTCCCAAACGACCATTTAAGTATGTATCTCCAACAACGTGTAATTTCTTGGCAGGATTAGAGGTGCCTACACCCATGTTACCATTAAAGTAACTGTCCCCCACTACGTGCAGTTTCTTTGCGGGACTCGTTGTGCCGATACCAACGTAGCCATCAGCAGAAAGAGTAAGGTTGTTGCCTGTGGTAACGACCTGCGTTCCGGCTGCACCTGTTCCGGCAGTTTCTAATGAAATTTTCCCATCTCCAAAAGCAACAATACTGGCTCCGCCCTGTGCAATTCTTGTATTTACACCGGATGAATTATAATAAACATTTCGTCCTATATACTTTGTTCCTCCGTCGTGGAATGTCCACAGACTGCCGATTTGGAATTTTTCGAGAGGGTTGAACGCCCCAATTCCCACATTTCCATTGCTCAAAAGTGACATTGTAATTGCTCCGCTATTGGTAGCTCCGGTGCGGAAATGAAGGGCGGGATAGTAATCAATGAAAGAATAACCCTGCGAACTATTATGCCCGACTCTCATTCTATTGGAATTGTCGCTAGTCGCATTTATCCAAAGAGATTTTTCATCAGGCAAATAGATACTTCCTTCAACATGAAATGCAGTTTTAGGAGTCGCCGTTCCAACTCCTACATACGAATTGTTTGATGGTTTCACTCCGGTTGCAGATCCTCCCGGAACATAAATTTGTGAAAAACCATTCAGGGATAACATCCCAATAATAAAACTTAATAATGTAATTTTAATCTTCATACCTATAAATTTTTAATGAATTAAACATGGGACAAAGTTACAGATGTTTTTCATTCAAAGTACATTTTTTTGTAATGAATAAATATATTTTTTATAATAAAATATTCCGTTTTTTGTGCCGTTTTTTTCTGCTTTTCATATCGGTTTTTTCAAATTCCTGACTTCGACACTGGGACACCACAAATTTCCTGGTATTTTCTATAGGAAGTATTAACTCAATAATTGTTAGAGGAGTTAAGGAGTTAAGGATGTGAAAATTGTTTTTTTAAAAAAAAACCTTATTTCTATTTATCATAAAACCATATTATAACCTTAGTAGTGCAATAGATATAACTAAAACCCAACCTTATTACCTTATTTTTATATTTTTTTAATGAGGTAATAAGGTTGATGTTAATTGATTCAATTTCAACTACTAAGGTTGTTCTGTTATTTAAATAAGGTAGAAATAAGGTTCGTCCTGTTTTTGATGCAAGGACACCCGAAATGATGGACATAAAGCGTGTAATATACTGATAATCATATGTTTAAAAATTTTATTTTTTAAAAGTGTCGAAATTAAGAGAGATAAAAGGTGTTTACGATGTTAGTGATTTTTAAATTCATACAATATAAACAAAATCATCATAACTTTCCAATGATTCGAAAAAAATCATCCGGAGTATTTCTTTTTGGTTTCTCAATATCGGAATGTTCGGCTTTACAAATCGAATGGGTTCAAAATTCGTAAATTTGGTATTTGATTGAAGTCTGTATCGCTTGTAAGCAATGTAAAATCGTTCACAATAGCGGTGGCGGCAATGATAGCGTCGGGGGTTTTAATTCTGCGATTTCTACGAATGAATATACATTCATCAACAATCATATCTGAAAGATCTATTACATTTGAAAAATCTATAAATATACGTACAATATTTTCTTTTGAGATATCTGCATTTCGCCATGAAAGCGCCTCTATTTTTGTGATAACGGATAGGTTAGGCGTTTCACCAATCACCTCAGACAAAAAAGTCATTGCTTTTTCGGAAAATGAACCTGAAAAATAATTGGAAATCACATTATTGTCTATCAGATATTGTCCCATTCGTTGCGCAAGGTTTGGGTATGTTTTATGAAACTTTCGGCATCTTGTTTTGAAAACACTCCGCGAAACATTTCTGACAACGGCATAGCGGGTTTTGGTTTATTATTTTCCTCTTTCAAAGTAAAGAAAACTTCAACCTGTTTGCCAATGTACGACTGTGGAACAGATACAGAAACTTTTGATTTACGCGGTATAATGACGGTACTTGCCATAATATTTATATTTTAATAATGCGGCAAAGATAAGGTTTTTTTTGATAAACAAGGTGATAAAAAAATAATTGATACTATTATTGCTCACCCTCCAACATTGCCGAATAATGTGCAAAAAAGTCATATTTCAATACCATAGATATATTGTAAAGCAGCGTCGTATCTATATGATTATGTTTCTCTAACTTCTCTCCACGTTTCAAAATTTTACACAAGGTACTATACCGAAAATCCAACTTTCTTGCAAGCCACGCAACGAAACGTTCCTGTTCTTTCAACTTTCGACGAATCAATTTTCCGATAACTACCCTGTCCTTGCCTTTTTCGATAAACGGCTCTACAATACAGTCAGGCGACTGCTCTTTTAATAAAGCGGAGTAGTGTGCGAAAAAATCATACTTCAGCGCTTTGGATATATCCGAAAGCAAAGCCGTATTCAAATGGTTTCGTTTCAAGGCTTTGCACAAAGTGCCATAGCGACAATACACTTTTTTGGAAAGCCACGCAATAGAATATTCTTGCCTCTTCAACTCTTGAAGAATCAATTTTCCGATGGGTACATTTTCTTTTTTCATGGAGTTACTTTTTTTGGCAACAAAAAACGCGGACAAAACTATGTCTTATCTGCTCTTGAGGTCTTAGACTACCTATCCATCAAATAAAGAGTTATGCCCACGTAGATAGCGTGGTTGTGCTTAACTACTGATGGATTTTGAAAGTGTCTAAGATTCAAGAGCCTATAAGTAAGCGTTATTTATTATTATAGATTTAACCTGTCATTATAAAATAGTTTAATAGTTTTATTATTATTATTATTATTTCCTTGCCACAATCCCAAGTGGAATATTAGGCTTATTTATTTTTTTCAATACAATATTATCTTTATCAATGAATGAGTTTTGCGTAAAAATATTCGCTAAAGCATCTTTTACCGCCATAAATACCTCATTCGGCGTAATAATTTTCATACACTGATTATCTCCATTGCAGGGCGGTTTTGAAAATTCATACAAACATGGGCTGCAATATACACGGTGATAAACGATGTTGGCTTTCTCGCAGTTTCCATATTGGGAAAGCATACCGGGTCCGAACAATGCTACTGTTTTTGTTTTTAGTGCAAAGGCAAGATTCATGGGACCTGTATCATTGGTTATCATCAAATTAGCATTTCCGATAAGAGCAATTAATTCATCAATGGTGGTCTTTCCTGCAAGATTGATGATGTTGTGAAGCGAATTCAGACGATGTATTAATTCATCAACATATTGTTGTTCGCCTTTGCTGCCAATCAAAACAATTTTATAATCTTGAAACTGTTCCTGTAGCATGGGTATCAGCAGGGAAAAATTATCATTTCCCCAGCGTCTTTCAAATCTCAAATCGGAAGCATTCACATTGATTACAAAGTATTGATCATCGTGAAGGTGTAATTGTGCCTCTTGCGAATAATTTAATGAGGTAATCGAAAACGGACGAAAGTCATGCAAATCCGAAGTAATATCAGTGATTCCCATCAATCGTGCTAATTGCAAGTAAACCAAAGAAATGGGGGAATTGACGCTATAATACATCATGTGGGTATAAATTCCCATCCGATAGTTGCTGGAGCGCAGGTAAAAGCCTATCCTGTTTTTTGCAAGACTGCATGTTGTTACCAAAGAACTGAAGTGAGAATATATTTCCAAGTCAAAATACACTTTTATCCTTTTCCGTATCAGTTTAAACATAAACGGAAAAACCGACCCAAGCAAAGTGAAAAAACTTTTATCATTGAGCAATATTAGCGTGTCAATGCTTGGTATTTTACTGAGAATTGCCTTGTTTGCCGGTGTTGAAACAAAAATAATCTCTGCCTGAGGAAACCTGTTTCGGAGTGTTGCCAACAACGGCGTCGCCTGAATGATACTCCCCATTCCTTTAAATTTACAAACGGCGATGACATTAAATTCCTTAGACAAATCATGGTTGATACACAATATTTTACCCGCACAACGAACAAGAATATTCAATCCCCAGAGTAATGGTCTTATGAAGAATCTGTCTATGAAAAGTAGGCGGGAAGTATTCATAAAATTTTATTGTTGAATAAAAGATACATCAATCGTTACATCAGATGAAACATTGGTCAGGTTAATTAAAACCTCGTCCGCCATGCCACAATACCAATTATACTGCGCATTTATTGGAATCACATAATATTGATTTTCGTTTTCAAAAAGAACCTCAAATTCTATGTTGCCCATCAGCGTATTGTCTTTATAATAAGTAATCTTGGCTTTAGCATTATGAGGCACAGCATTGATTTTCAAGAAAATCCATGAATTTTCAAAACTTGTTACATAAGGGACAGGCAGTTTTTCGCGATTTTTAATCGTCGTGAAATCAAATTTTTCGGCAGAAAAGTTCCCATATTTCCCCAGCAAATATGGATACTTTTTCAGGTAATAGTTTTGAGGCTCGTATGCAAACGATAGCGAGGTGTCGTCGCTTTGATTTTTCAGTGTAATTCCTTTTTTTATCCAAACAGCATGTTTGTTTAAAACGGTATATGGGACATAGTTTTCGTAAATGTGTCGGCAAATAATATTGAAACGCAATGTATTAGGAACGCCGTCGGCATAATCAAACCAATTCGGCGGATAATTTGAAAATAAGACTACGGGAATATTTTTTGTTTGTAGCAATTTTAAATTCTCTCTCTGCAAAAATTCCGATACGGTATTTTGCATATACTGGCAAAAATAGGATGGCACTTTCCTTTGCAGATAGAAATAGAACATGGGAGTATTGGAAAAGTCTAAAAAGGTATCATCTTTGTCAAAATTATCATCAAAAAACTGTTTAAAATCGTTATAGTGTTTCTCTGCAAATTCCTCAGCATCAACAACACGTGCTGTTTTTGCGGGTAATTTTCCGTTTTTTTCCATATTCATAAAAGCACTTTGCAACGGGACAAACAAATCCTGAGCATTTTGAACGCCCGGATAACGTACCACATATATCAATACCGTTGTAAAGAGTAAAAATGCGGCAATCCTGAAACGCATCATTTTTTGCGACAGTAATAAAATGAGAAACAATCCTGCCGATATATAGAAAAACACACTGGTAAAGCCATCCCAACCTTCATATAACGAATGACGTACCAAACCTCTTTGGAAATTAATGAAATAAACTGACAGGAAAAAGAGGATGGAAAACCATATAAAGTTATCTTTTGCAGCAATTTGTTTCGTTTTTTTCATCAGCAAAACAAATACAAACATCACGCCTGCCACTATGGGGAAAAGCGTTTGATGGTAAAAATTGGCTTTTAAATTCGACGATTTGATTTCGGTATATGCGTGTGCCTGATTATAGGACAAATAATCCAATGCCTGAAAAATGTTGGAAATAAATTGTTCGGGACTTCTTAAATAAAATATTGTCCCTACGCATAGAATAAGCGACAACAAAACACCTCCAATCTTCATGTAATTGAAAAACAGTTGCTTGGAATAATTTGAAATCAAATAACCGACAAGAAAAACAATGGTTATCAATACACAGGGAAGTCCTAAATCGAACCTCCATAATACTGTTAACATAGTTAAAAGGCAAACATATAATAAGTTGCGTGAAGAAGGTTGTTGAATGAAACGATATAGTAAAAACAGTAAACAGATTGCAAGAATAAACGACTTTGGAAATAAATACCACAAATACGGAAAAAATAAAACAAAAAAGAATAGAATGGGTTTCTTCCCAAATACCTGCATTAAAAAATAATAACTGATTAAGTAACAAATGATTAAAAATAGAAATTCATATAGAATAAAATCAATGGTACCGGAGAATCCATTTAACAAAACATATATCCCGCTAAACCAGATTTCTGATAATCCATGTGAGTTTAAATAGTCAACAAACGGAATCGCCTTTTCGGTAACTGTTAAGAAAACGGGATTGACAAGGTTGGCAAGTTCAAAAAACTCTTCTATTGAGTTCAAAAAAGGCGCATAATGGCTGATTGCGGCAAGTCCTGTTAAAAGAACCGGAAAAATAAAAATGTATAGATCTCTTTTAATGGTAATCACTCTATTTTTGCTAAGCCATAACAGAAAAACAGAAAGAACAATGATGAAAATCCCAATAAAATACCATCCAACAGGTGAAAATATTTCAATTCCTCGTTGGTTCAGTATCAAATAAATTTCATCTTTTAACACTGACAACAGCGGAAGGAAAAATAGAGGACGACAGATATAAAATATTCTCTGAGAGGAAATTACCGACTTTGCAAAAGAATATTTGAAAACAGTCGTTATCGCTGCAAATATTATCAACCATATAAGCGTGATATTAAGGAGTGACGTAAAATTGAAAATCAACAAAAGTTCCCGTACAAGAAAACTCATCGCCAATGCTAAGGCGGATAATGCTAAAAACAAATTGTCGTTCTTTGAAACAATCGTTTTTGCCTGAAAAACAAGATTATAAAAAACATATCCAACGGCAACGGCAATCAAAAAATTAACCCCAACGGTAGTTTGTAATGAAGTGAAAGCAAAAAAAACCATCAAAACCCCAACAGCGCTCAAAGGATTCAGAAAATCCGTCATCGTCCTGAACCTCACCGACTTATCATACAGCAACGCAAAAAAGACGACCAACAAACCGGCACATAACATTCCTCCCAAGAACGATAAATGGTACCCCGTTACTAATTTATTGACATTATAGTTTTCAAAGGTTGCAATAGAAACCACATCTAAGCGGTCTAAATCGGTATTAAATCCGTCGCCAACAATAAGATATAATAGATAAACTACGATGAAGAGCGGGATAAAACCGAAGTATTGTAATTTTTTTAGTTGCATCGATGCTCTTTATTAATTAAGGCGCAAAGATACAAAATCATTTATGAAATACGATGGTGTTATTGTCCTCCCTCCAACAAAGCAGAATAATGTGCGAAAAAGTCATATTTCAATACCAATGATATCTTAAAAGGTAGAACTTTTTTTTTATTTTTGCACAATGGAATCATCAAAAAATTTATGGTCAGAATATGCCCGTTGGGTCATTGTCGGGTGGATTTTGGTTGTATTTGTCCGGATTGTTGAGGTTATCTCTTTAAATTATTACCATTATATATTTAATTTGATTGAAAATGAATTGCTTGGTATAGGCGTTGATTTAGTAATGGTAAGCGCTTTTTTTGCTTTTCTGTTTCCTGTTTTTTATCTTTTTTCCCGTCTGTCTTCCAAGGCAGTCAATATTTTTATGGGAGTTGTTATTGGGTTGCTGGTTGTTTTCCATCTCGCTATTATTCAGTATTTTATCCGTACTTTTGTTCCGTTAGGCGGGATTTTGATGGGACATACCTTGAAAGAAATATTTTTTACAGTTCGTTCAGTAGAAACCAATTATTTTCTCTTTGGGACAATTGTTTTCTTTGCCGTTGCTTTGATGGTAATTGCATGGAATCTGTTGAAAAAATGGCGTTTTCGTGTGCAGATTTATTATGCCGTTTGTATTTTTTCTGCGTTTGCCATCTTTATTAATATGCTGATAAACAATCACTTCGATAAAATAGACAGGGATTTTCATCCGTATTCACTTCGCATCAATAAATCGGATTATTTTTATCGCACTGTTTTCTCTATCTTGCTGAATCCATACACCGACAGTTACGAATCCATTAATTTATCTGCACGACACACCCTTTTTCCTGAAAAACGATTTGTATCGGACGACTATCCGCTGCTTTCGGAAACCGATTATCGAGATGTTTTGGGAGCATTTTTTGATTCGACCGCTCATACTCAACTTCCTAATATTGTGGTAATTATTGTTGAAGGATTGGGTTCTCGTTTTCTGCCCGATTTTCATGGTTTGACATTGATGCCGTTTTTGGATAGTTTGACTAAGGAGAGTTTATATTGGGACAAAGCGCTTACGATTGGAGAGCGTTCTTTTAGTGTCGTTCCTGCTTTATTAGCCTCGTCGCCTCATGGGAAAAGTAATTTTGCGCGCGAAAACGACAATCTTTTGTCTCTTTCGTTAGTTAATATGCTTTCCAAATATAACTATTACAGCACTTTTTTTTATGGACAACCTAAATGGTTCCATAATAAGGGACACTATCTATCTCGAAATGGATTGAACAAATTTGTTGATTGCCATCAGTTTCCTGAAAAATATTCCAGAATTATGTTTGGCGATTACTTTTGGGGGCATCATGATCAGGATTTGGTTCAATATGCTTTAGAATTTATTGCCGACAGTCTGCCCGAGAATCCTCGTTTGGACATATATTTTACCGGTTCTATGCACCAGCCGTTTGTCATCAATCAAGAAGATCATTATAATGAACGTTTAAACAATCTCATACAACAAGCCTGTTTGAAAAAACAAGAAGAAAAATTTATCAGAACATATTGGAAATATGTGCGTTCCGTCTTGTTTTCCGACGACGCTTTACGCAAACTGTTTGCAGGATATCAACAACAGCCGTCTTTTCAAAATACCATTTTTATCATTACCGGGGACCATCCAATGAGCGAAATCCCTGTAGAAAACAGTTACATGCGATATCGAACACCCATCATCGTATATTCACCAATGCTGAAACAATCAAAAACTTTTAACAGCGTGAATTCGCATTTAGATATTGCTCCCACTTTGTTAGCATTTCTACATCACAACTACGGCATCCAACTTCCGTCTCACAACGCTTTCTTGGGCAAAATGATGGATACCGCTACCTGCTTCCGCAATCTTCAACCGGTAGTCTTTATGAACGGAAGCCGCCTGATTACTGATATTCTTCATGAAAATTATTTTCTCTCAAATGAAAAAATACTGTTTAAAATCCATGGAAACGACAACATTGAACGTATTGAAGATGAGATTTTAAAAGAAAAGATGTACACTATGTTGCACGATTTTAGAACATTTAATATGTATTGCTGCGCAAATCTCCGATTGATTCCCGATACTCTTTATTATCATCATACGGGCAATACTATGATTTACAAGTTTGGTAATCAGTCATTTAATATTACAAAAGATGAATGGGGTTGCAGTATATTGCCTGAAATTAAAATTTCCGATATTGGTCAATATTTTTTCGACTTTCTGGTCAATGACAAAACTGTTTTTAAGAAAGATGACCCAATTATTGTTTTGGAATTATTTGACAGTGAAACAGGTGAACTGATTTCATGGAACGGATTCAATCTTTTGGAACAACAAGGGTTTGTACATTTCTATTTCTACATGCAACAGGAAAAAGGAGTTGTAATGAAAGCATGCTTTTGGAACAACCAACAAACAGAACTAAAACTGTCAAATACAAACTGCCGCTTTTACCGTTTAAGGTAGTATATCTTGGCATATCAAAAATTTCATGTATTTTTGCAGCATAATATTTATTTGCAGTTTGACATTAAAATAAATTATAATGGAAACAAAACGAGAAAGATATACAGCATGGGAAACGATACAAAAACAGTATCCCGATAGATTTGTTCTTTTAGAAAATCCCGTTTTTGACCCGCGTCCGCATCTAAAAGAAGCGATATTTTTGTATAAGCACAAAAATCGAAAAAGGGTTATAGAAAAAGAAATTGAACTTAAACCGCATTACTCAACAATTGTATATACAGGTGGTATTAGAGGTGACAGAGCAAATGAATATACATTTATCTCTGGAATATTATGAAACATTCGTTTTTAATTGAGGGAAGAAAAATAATTGTTTTTTCAGAAATAACAGGCATTAGTGATGTCAGGGAGTTTAAATTCATTCTTGACACAGGTGCATCAAAAACTATCATTGACAACGGAGTTGTTCTTCGGTTGGGTTTTGACCTAAAAGGATTGAAAATAGGCGATAGATTAATGACGGTTGGAGGCATTACTTATTCAAAATTACTTAAACTGCCCAAATTAAGTTTGTTCGGAAAAGATATGATTAACTTTGAAGTAAACGTTTTAAACCTGCCTCATCAAATAACATTTTTTGCTGATGGGTTGATAGGAATGGATTTTTTATTGCAATTAAAAAACATCCAGTTTAACTTTGATGAAAAAACAATTGAAATATAAATGTAAGGAATACAATATCGGAAAGGAACTTATGGAAGTTGCGTTTTAAACACAACAATAACCTTATTTCCCTCCTTCCAACATCGCCGAATAATGTGCAAAAAAAGTCATATTTCAACACCAATGATATATTAAGTAAGGTATAACTATTTTTTTTACTTTTGCACCATGAAACCATCAATTTTTTCCTGATTGTTTTCTTTACACTTACATCAGTGAGTTGATTTCACAGTATTGTCATAAACCAAATTACTGCTTCACCACTTTCCGTACTATCACATTGTTTTCTGTTGTGATGCGTATAAAATAGATGCCGGAAGGTAAAAGCCCCCCCAAGCCCCCCCGAAGGGGGGGATGTGCGATTTCCACCACACGTCCAAAAACATCAAATATTTCTACATTTTCAATGTTCAATTGTTCACATTCAATTCTCAATTCCCCTGTTGTGGGATTGGGAAATATGCGCACTACATCATCTTTTTCTGTTTCTTTGATTCCTACACCGCCGACACATTCTTCATTGGATGGTTCGGATTGCAAATCGGCAGGACAGACTGCTACAACTATATAACAGTATCTTTCATCAAAATTAGATAAAAAATCTTTATATGAATTTTCTTTTACCTCTTCAATAAATTCTTCATTACGATAAACCTTATATTTTACATTTTCCAATTGGGGTTTCCAAGATAATACTACACCGTTGGCGTAAGATTTAAGTGTTAACTTTATATCAATGTTGCAAGGCGTAATTATTTCCCTACAAATCAATTCGCTGGTACATCCGTCATCAAATAGTGTTTCAATACAATACTGATATATATTGAGTTTTACATCTTTGTGGGTAAAGTTTAAATCGGTCGTTGTTTTTAAAAACAATCCGTTGCAATAGATGATATATTTTTCGGGAGTACCTGTGGAAGGGGTTTCCCATGATAGAATGATGTCTGTACCACTTGTTTCTGCCGATAAATTTCTAATAGGTTCGCACGATTGCGGAGGTTCTCCGATGTTTTCAAAGTACAGGATACCATCTAATTCCATTGTTCTTCCCAATACGTCTGTTACAGTTAATAAAACAGGGATTTCGGTTGTTCCGGTGGGTGTGTTGGGGTTGAGAGTAACATTAAATGTTTTGTAATTATATTGTTCGGGATAGAGTTGTCCGTAATATGCTGTTGATTGATTAATGGTTAAAAAGGGTGAATCGGTGGTGAGTTCGGCAGTCAAATCAGAAGCAAAGTCATCGCTTGTATTTTTTAAGTAAATTAAAATGTCGGATGTTTCGCCCGGTGATAAGGTTGTTATTCCGTTGGGAAGTCGAATATCCATGATTTCGAGTGTTAAAAATGCCAAACAGTGTGCATTTTCTACTCTGTTTCTGATGACATTCCCCGGTTGAAGACCAAATCCCAAACTAAAATTTATACCTACACTTGATCCATGACAGTAACTCATCATAGTACCTCCTTCCGGTGGATGACCGGGTAATGAACAGTAGCCTTCAACATAGCCTGCACAACCATCAATGGCTGTATTATTTCCATTCCAAACGCAAGCGTGTGTATGGCGTGAGCCGAATAAATGTCCCAATTCGTGTGTTACGACCATAATAGTCCATGTGTATATGGGAAAAGGTTTGAAAGTGTTATCTATCATTGCTACCGACAAACTTTCACTCGTTGATGGGTTGCAAAGTCCGTTAAAGCCGGCAGCCTGTCCGCCTCCAATACTTCGGAATGTCAATAATATTCCCAAATTGCCGTTGATAGAGGTTCTTATTTGTTTAAACTGTGTTAATAAAGCATCGGTATCATTTCCTGTGAACGGGTCATTGGTTGTCCATATATAAAGTTCCGAAATAACGGTTGCGATGTTTTCATTTTTATATAGAATGGCTACCTGATTGAACAGAGCAGTGATATAGGCTTCTACCGATGCAACACTTCCGCGATTTTGAAATATATCGTATTCTGTTTCGACATAAAACCCGACTTTTTTATTTTGACCTGCTCTGTCTCGCTGTTTCAGTAAAATTTCATGGTTATATGGGGAAAAATCATCATCATGTGTATTCCCGCAATTCAGGTGCATTTGTTCTTTCAGATTTTTGTCGTTATAAAAAATATGTTTACCCGATTGTTTTTCTTTGGCAATATTATAATTACCTTCTGATGTACAGACAAGTCCCATGATTTCATCTTCGTAAAATGTGATGGCGACAATGCTGTTTGGGTCGTCTTGTACTATTCCGCGATAGTGTTTGATGTTTTTGTTTGCCGAAAAATGTGCGCCCGACGATGTAGTAATAACGTAATCGTAAAAATCTTTCGGTGTTTCTACCAATTCTAACGTCATGTTTACCAACTGTAAATTCAAGGCTTTGACATTGTTATTGTTCAAATCGAGTGAGATATTTCCAAAAAAGGAAATTTCATTGGGATTTGTAAAATATTTCAAAATTGTTGTTTCGGGATTTGCTACCGGAAGTACTACGGTTTCAAAATACACATTGTTTTTTTTTGCTTGCTGTATTTCGGAAAACAACACACTCTCCTGTCCAAACAGTGAAAGACTAAGGAGATAAAATACTGATAATAAAATTGCTGACTTTTTCATGTCTATAAAATTTAAATTTTTATGTTATTTAATGGCTGCAAAAGTACAAAAAATCACTGTTCCGACAGCATCACTTCAAAATCTTCTGTTGGAAGGAAATCGTATTTTTCCCAGTAATAAACATTATCATTTTGGGAATCTGGTGGGTAAGAGATACTTTCAATCGTCAATGAATCGTGAACGGTTAAGGAATACTTGGCTTTTTGCAACGGCTGCCCCCATGCTTGGGTGGAACGGAGTATGTAAACATTATTTTTTAGCAGCGTTTGAGTGTAGGCAATGTTGATATAGACCGTATCACGGGCATCTAATTCTAAGGGGAAAGAGATGCTTTTGTTCATGGTTCGGAAAGGCAGATTTTTGTTGTATGAGATGTGATAAACCCGCAAAACCTCAACCGAATCGGTTCCAAGTGCAAACGGAAAACGGATTTCCTGGCGAATTAATTTGTCGGTATTATTTGTAAAAACATATATTCCATTGGTCTCAAAGCCCGATTTTCTGACTGAAAAATCAATGTATTCTTCAATAAATGAAATGTTTCTTTGCCCGAAAAGGGAAAAAGAAAGCATGGATACAGCGCAGGTAATAAAAAACAATCGCATTATTTGCTGATGATTAGACGGGTAGAATAGTGTGTTTTGTTGTTCAATTTGAAATTTACAATGTACATTCCGTTTGTCAGCGTTTGAGGGAGGTTGATGGAGCCGGTGTAATCGGTGATTTTACTTTCAAAAATAACTTTTCCGTCTATCGAAACAAGTTCTATTCTACAGTCGAGCGATTTTACAGGAGTGCCGACTTCGTATTGTAGTGTTTGTCCACCGGATAGCGGATTAGGGTATATGCGAATGGGAAAATCGCTGAATTTATTTGAGTTGTCGGTTTCGTTAATGGCGGCATAGTCTTCTAACAGGTAGATGTCTTGTTCTATAATGGCATCTGGTTCTATGTCCATACTAATCGGTTTGATTTTTATTGTTTTATTAGAAAGAAGAATTTGATCACAACTAAAACGATTGGCAAACACTTGGAAATAATATGTTCCATTTTCAACTGGAGTGAAGGGAAAAAAATATTTGGAAAAACTCAATAACTTCATGTATTCTTTTGATAATACAAGTTGATTATTTTTATCATAAATTTTTCCTGTCAATGTTCCAACCATTTTCAACGCATCATTCCCTTCCCCTATTGTGGGTTCATTTGTTTTAGCATAATGACGCATAAATTCATCCGGGTCGGTAGCAATATATCCAATAGATTGTCCTTCATAGGGCGATTTTATCTGCGAACCCGGAAACCATCCGAAAATAAAATAATCACTTGCATAATCTGTCATTCCTGTATAATAATCTATGTATTCAAGCCCTACTATTATAATATCTCCCCAAGAATCAATTCTTAACTTTGATTTCATACTATCTGAAGTCAAAACAAAAAGTTGATTTATATAAGGATAATTATCCCAAACAGGTAAACTCTTTGTTTCAGCGCTTCCAAAAGAAGATGAAACTGTCATTTTTACAAAGGTATGTTTGTGCATGTTGTGGCAATCTAATTCTAATATCCATCCTTTTTCTACGTCAAACATAAATTCATTGATATAAACAAATGGATCTGGTACCGGATTTGCTATCAGGCATTTCAAGCCAAACATCATACAAACTAATAAAGCGGCTACTTTTTTCATAATACTATTATTTTTACATTTTTTACTGGGGCAAAGGTACGGAAAAATAAATAAAAAAAGACGCTCCAAAAAAGGAACGTCTTCTGGTAAATATGAAAACAATTTACTATGCTTCTTCGGGCGAAGAAACATCAGTATTATCACTTTCCGGTACAACTTCTTCTGTATTGGAAGTTTCCGGTACTATTTCATTGGGAACAGGAGTTTCCTGTACAACTTCTTCTACGACAGGATTTGCCGGTTGTACTTCTTCTTCTATTTCCTCTTTTACAGTCTTTTTAGATTTGGTAGTTTTCTCTTTTTTCTCTACTTTTTCTTTTTTTGCTGCTTTAGCTTTTTTCTCTGCTTTGTCTGCCATTTCTTGTAATTTGGCTTTTTCGCCTTCGAGCATCTCTTCTTTTAAGGTAGCGAGCACACCAAAATCGCCTAAAGTAGCTTTTTCCATGTTATCTTTCAAGCGTTTAACGGCTTTTTCGGTGGTGGCTGCCTCGGCATTTTTTTCGTTTTCTTTTTGTGCTTTTACGAGCGCCATGTTATCTTCGTAAACTTTAGCGTGAGATACGATGATTTTTTTGTTTTCTTTTGAAAATTCAATCACTTTAAAATCGAGTACTTCACCTTCTTTTGGCATAGAGCCGTCTTCTTTACGTGCATGACGGGCAGGTGCAAAGCCTTCAACGCTATATGGAAGCATTACTAAATAGCCCTTTTCATTAATTTGGGTTATTGTGCCTTCGTGGAGGGAGTCAACGGCAAAAACTGCATCGTAAGTATCCCATGGATTTTCTTCAAGTTGTTTATGTCCAAGGCTGAGGCGACGGTTTTCCATGTCGGTATCTAACACAATAACATCTATATGTTCACCTACTTTGGTAAATTCGGCAGGATGTTTTATTTTCTTAGTCCAAGAGAGGTCGCTGATATGGATTAATCCGTCAACACCTTCTTCGAGTTCAACAAATATACCAAAGGTTGTAAAATTGCGAACTGTTGCAACATGTTTGCTGCCTGTGGGGTATCTTTCAAAAATGTTTGTCCACGGGTCGGGCATCAGTTGTTTTATTCCTAACGACATTTTACGGTCTTCGCGGTCTAAGGTCAAAATCATGGCTTCAATTTCATCGCCCACTTTCATAAAGTCTTGTGCTGTACGCAGATGTTGACTCCATGACATTTCCGAAACGTGAATTAATCCTTCAATTCCTGGTGCAATTTCGACAAATGCGCCATAGTCGGCAATAACTACTACGCGTCCTTTCACTTTGTCGCCAACTTTCAAGTCAGCATCAAGCGCTTGCCATGGATGAGGTGTTAGTTGTTTTAATCCTAATGCAATACGTTTTTTCGTGTCGTCGAAATCGAGAATGACGACTTTTATCTGTTCGTCTAATTTTACAACTTCTTCCGGATGACTGATGCGTCCCCAAGAAAGGTCGGTAATATGGATTAAGCCGTCAACGCCACCTAAGTCAATAAATACGCCGTAGGAAGTGATATTTTTCACTACTCCTTCCAATACCTGTCCTTTTTCAAGCTGGGCAATGATGGCTGCTTTTTGATTTTCTATTTCGTCTTCTATCAGTGCTTTATGCGATACTACAATGTTTTTGTATTCATGGTTGATTTTAACAATTTTAAATTCCATTTCTTTTCCGACAAAGATGTCGTAATCGCGAATGGGCTTTACATCTATTTGAGAGCCGGGTAAAAATGCTTCTACTCCGAACACATCTATTACCAAGCCTCCTTTGGTGCGCCATTTTACTAATCCTGTAATGACTTCATCGTTATCAAATGCTTGATTGACGCGTTCCCAACTTCGCAGTGTGCGTGCTTTTCTATGCGAAAGCATGAGTTGTCCGGTAGCATCTTCCTGACTTTCTACATATACTTCAAGATTATCACCGATTTTTAAATCTTTGTTGTAACGAACTTCAGAGCGGGGAATCATGCCATCGGATTTAAAACCAATGTTGACGATGATTTCACGGGCTGATATCGAAACAACTTTGCCATCAAGTACTTCGTGGTCATTGATACTTTTTAATGTTTTTTCATAAGCATCTTCCAAATGGGCGCGTTCGGATTTGGAATATATTTCGTTGCCTTTGCCGGCAGCATTCCAATCGAAATCGTCGGGATTATGTTGTAAAAATTTCGGTTCTCTTTTTGCTTTCTTTTCTTTGTAAACCGGTATTTCGGCTGGTTTTTCATCAAAAATCGAAGTTTCAATCGGTTGTTCTTCAACTGCGACTTCTTCTTCTGCAACAAAAGTCTCAACAGGTTGTTCTTCAACTGCGACTTCTTCTTCTGCAACAAAAGTCTCAACAGGTTGTTCTTCAACTGCGACTTCTTCTTCTG